>JGI24711J26586_10000033_pt1 | contig 95340 bp, 97 predicted proteins | sample BioPla3DNA1_FD_26586 | JGI IMG/M metagenome (IMG submission 26586)
CTGAAGATATTATACAGGATCTCAACGAAAAAGGTATTATATTCGGAATCGATAGGGACAAAATAAAAGAAATGGTACAAGGTAGTATGTATAACCAAGATATAGTAATAGCAAGGGGAAAACCACCTATAAACGGTGATGATGCAAAGGTTGTTTATATTTTTAGTGACGAGTCAGATGTTTCGATTCCGGGTACCATCGGAGAAAATGGAAGAATCGATTATAAAACCCTGAATAAAATACGTAATGTAAGAACCGGTGATTTGCTCATTGAAATTGTTCCCCCTACCCAAGGGATAAGCGGGACAGATGTCTACGGTAATGAAATTGTTGCTAAAAAAGGAAACCCGGTGATTATAAGAAAGGGAAAAAATGTAAAAGAGGGCAAGAACGGTCTGAAAATTTATGCCACCAGGGATGGTGAAGTTTGTTTTAAAGACAACACCATATATGTTAACGAGGTTATAACTATTGATGGAGATATAGATAATGAAACAGGCAATATACAATTTAACGGTAAGGTTAACATCAGGGGTAATGTGAAATCAGGCTTTAGAGTTGAAGCCGACGGGGACATCGAAATTTTTGGGGTGGTAGAGGGTGCAACGTTAATTTCCGGGGGAGATATTGTGGTTCATAGAGGCATACAAGGTAATGGCCAGGCTTATCTGTGTAGTTCAGGTAATTTCAAATCAAAATATATTGAAAATGCTTGTATAAAGTCAGCGGGTGATGTGGAGGCCGATGTTATACTCCACAGTGATATTACAGCGCAGAGTGGAATTATAGCCTCAGGTAGAAAAGGTTTGATTGTAGGTGGTAACATAAAGGCAGGCAAAAAAGTAAGGGCCAAAGTTTTAGGATCCAATATGGGAACCAGTACTGTAATAGAGGTAGGAATTGATCCTGGGGAAAGGGATAACTATGAACAACTTAAAAAAGAAATAGAAGGCGTAAGAAAAAGCATTGAAGATTCAAAAAAAGCTATTGATTTACTGAACAAAATGGCAAAACAACAACAATTGGCTAAAGATAAGGAAGAAATATTGGCAAAACTGTTAATTACTCATGAAACATTAAAGAAGAAATATAGGACTCTTACCGAAGAAATACAGGTTTTATTAAAAAAATTTCAAAATTGCAGAGGTGGCAAAATCTATGCCTCTGCAGTCATTTATCCCGGTGTAAGGGCAGTAATAGGAAACAGTGTCAGACAAATTTATGATGAGTTACATAATTCCACGTTATATGTTAAAGATGGGGAAGTTACAGTTGGACCGTATGAAAAGTAAATAATCGGTATAATATATATAATATGGCTTATATGTTTTTATCGGAATAAATCGGATTGTACGGACATAGTTCGCTGTATTTTTTGCCTAGCATGGAAAGCAGATACTTGGGATGATATGCTTGTCAGCGCAGATAATGAGGTGTTTTATGGAAAACAACATTACTTTATTAAATACAATATTGATGATAGTACTCATATTGTTAATCACATTAATGATTTTTAAAGAAAGAAAATCAGGCAGTAGAATTAATTGTCATGGAAAACAGAATAATGAAGAAGCCCATCCAAATGATATTTTTGCAATAAATAACAAAATTGTAACCGACAAAATAGCAGAGCTGGAACAGGAAATTTTAAAATTAAAGAAGGAAAATAATAGAACAATCTCCCAGTATGAAAAAAATAATTCTTTAACAGACGAACATAATACAAATAATAATTTTGGACAAGTTTTGAATCATAACTTATTTAAAGAAAAAAACAGCAACATTATTAATCTGTACAAACAAGGAGCGCCTAAGAAAGAAATAGCCAAAATTCTGAACAAAAGCATAAGGGAGGTAGAAATGGTTATCAATTTGGCAAAATAATTAAAACAGGGATCAATTTCAAAATATAATATTGATTAGTATCCATCCCTATGTTAAAATGTTGACGGTAAGTAAGATAACACACATCTTATAATTTGCCCGGTAGTGCCGATGGGTTCCGTGCAAAGATGATTAAGATGGAGGTAAAACTAAGGAGGTAGGAGAATGTCGGTAATTTCAATGAAACAGTTACTGGAGGCCGGGGTCCATTTCGGACACCAGACAAGAAGATGGAATCCCAAAATGGAAGAATATATTTTCACGGAGAGAAATGGAATTTATATTATTGACCTTCAAAAGACTGTAAAAAAGGTAGAAGAAGCTTATAATGCTATGAAGGACATTATTTCAGAAGGCGGATCAGCCCTGTTTGTAGGAACCAAAAAACAAGCTCAAGAAGCAATAGAAGAAGAAGCAAAAAGGTGTGGAATGTTTTATATTAACCAAAGATGGCTGGGTGGGTTGTTGACTAATTTCAAGACTATCAAAAATAGAATAAAACGTCTCCATGAACTGGGAGCTATGGAGGAGGACGGAACATTCGATCTTCTGCCCAAAAAGGAGGTCATCAAACTCCGTCATGAACAAGAAAGGCTGGAGAAATTTCTGGGTGGTATTAAAGATATGACCGAGATGCCGGATGTTATATTTATAGTGGATCCGAGGAAAGAGAGAATTGCTATTCAGGAAGCACGTGCTTTGGGTATACCAATTATCTCGATAGTAGATACAAATTGTGATCCGGATGAGGTTGATTATATAATTCCGGGCAATGATGACGCTATACGTGCAGTAAAATTGCTTACTGCAACCATGGCGGATGCTGTATTGGAGGGTAAACAGGGAATCCAAACCGAAGAATAAATCAGGATATAAAGGTAAGGGTATAAGGGATTTTCCTTTGCTCCTTACCTTTAATAATATGCTAGGAGGAGTTAACATGGGTATAACCGCAGTAATGGTCAAGGAATTAAGAGAAAAAACGGGTGCCGGTATGATGGATTGTAAAAAGGCACTGATAGAAACTGAGGGTAATATAGATAAGGCAATTGAGGTGCTCAGGGAAAAAGGGCTGGCCGCTGTTGCTAAGAGGGCGGGAAGGACAGCCGCCGAAGGCCTGGTGGAGGCATATATACATAGAGGAAGAATCGGAGTACTGGTAGAAGTAAATTCCGAAACCGATTTTGTTGCCAAAAATCAGGAGTTCAAAGATTTTGTGAAAGACATTACCCTACAAATTGCTGCCTCGAATCCGCAATATGTAAGCCGGGAACAGGTAGAAGAGGGGATTATTGAGAAGGAAAAAGAAATTTTGAGAAAACAGGCTCTAAATGAAGGAAAGCCCGAAAAAATAGTAGACAAAATGGTTGAAGGAAGAATGGAAAAATTTTTTAAGGACATATGTTTATTAGAACAGCCGTTTATTAGGGATCCCGATATTACAGTGGGTGACCTATTGACCGGGATGATTTCTAAAATCGGCGAAAATATTTCCATCAGGAGATTTACGAGATATGAAGTAGGAGAAGGCATAGAAAAGAAGGAAGAAGATTTTGCTGGGGAAGTTGCTAAACAGATGGGCAATAATTAACTACCATGCACATTAAAGAGAACACTGCAGTGTTCTCTTTTAAACTACTTTTTCCATGTTAAATGAAGGTTTTTTATAATAGCTAGCGAATGTTAGTATTAGTGGAGGAGGATTTGGTATAATGCAGTCTCAATATAAAAGAGTGTTATTGAAGTTGAGTGGAGAGGCTCTGGCAGGGAAACAAGGGTTTGGTTTAGATTTTAATATACTTAACAATATTTCCTCCCAAATTAAGGACATTGTAAACATGGGGGTCCAGGTGGCCATAGTGGTCGGTGGCGGAAATTACTGGAGAGGCAGGACCGGGGAGGGTATGGACAGAACTACTGCAGATTATATGGGAATGATGGCAACGGTTATAAATGCTCTAGCCCTACAAGATGCTTTGGAAAATTTGGATGTAGTAACTAGGGTTCAGAGTGCTATAGAAATGAGGCAAATAGCGGAACCGTATATAAGGCGAAGAGCTATCAGACATCTCGAAAAAAATCGTGTAGTTATATTCGCTGCCGGTACAGGAAATCCTTACTTTACTACTGATACGGCTGCGGCTCTGCGTGCAGCTGAAATCGAGGCGGAGGTAATATTGTTGGCTAAGAAGGTTGATGGGGTCTATTCTGCCGATCCGTCTATTGATGGGTCAGCTATAAGATTTGATCAATTAACGTACATCGATATTTTACAGAGGGGATTAAAGGTAATGGATTCGACTGCGACATCCTTGTGTATGGATAATGCGATACCGATTAAGGTTTTTGACCTGGATAATGCAGGAAATATTAAAAAGGTCATATGTGGGGAACAAATAGGGACATATATCCATAATTAATACAGACAGTCCGGATACCCAAGATGTTTGATAAATATATTAAACCGGGTGGGTGGGGTTGTTCCACGATTAAAACCAAAATCTAAGGTATCCCTGTCAGATGTAGAAATTGGATACTGAAATAATAATAAATATTTATATTATGCGAGGAGGAGATATCATGAAACTGGAGGTATATACAGATTTAGAGAAAAGCATGAGCAAGGCCATCGACTCACTTAGAGGGGATTTTGCAAGCATCAGAGCGGGGCGTGCAAATCCGGCAATGCTGGATAGGATTAATGTAGATTATTATGGGACGCCTACCCCCATTAAACAAATAGCGTCCATAACGGCTCCGGAACCAAGACTTATTACAATCCAGTCCTATGACCCATCGGCTATAAAAGATATAGAAAAAGCGATTCTGAAGTCAGATTTAGGTGTTAATCCTTCTAATGACGGAAAAATTATCAGAATTGTTATTCCGCAACTGACAGAGGAAAGAAGAAAGGACCTTACAAAGGTAGTCAGAAAAACAGCAGAAGAAAGTAAAGTAGTTATAAGGAATGAAAGGCGTGCCGCGAATGATAAATTAAAAAAGATGGAAAAAGACAGTGAGCTCACCGAAGATCAATTAAGGGTTGCACTTGATGAAGTACAGAAAATAACAGATAAATTTATAAAGACTATAGATGATATGACTGAACAGAAAGAAGAAGATATCATGGAGGTATAAAGTGCCGGATGTTGTAGGACATAAACTTGAAAAGGCCCTGCATATGCTGGAAGGGCATGGATTTGAAATAGTAATAAAGGAGACTTTCGGTAGAAAGAATACAAGAACCGGTGAAGCAAGAGTAATAAGACAAAGAATATATAAAGATAATATATTACAATTAATAATAGCATATTTTTAAGCCCCCACATGGGGGTTTAAAAATGATTGGGGTGAAGATAATGTTTAAAGGTTTATGGAATAATTCCAAAAAAACTAGAGTACCTTCTAATATTAACATGAACTCCATACCTAAACATATAGCAATTATAATGGATGGAAATGGTAGATGGGCTGCCGAACGTATGCTTCCGAGAAATATGGGGCATAGAGCGGGTGTAGAAGCTCTGAGGGATGTAATAAGGACTGCTTCTAACATTGGAGTAAAATACCTAACCCTTTATGCCTTTTCCACAGAAAATTGGAAAAGGCCTGATTCTGAAATATCTATGTTAATGAAACTTTTAATTGAATATCTGAGAAAAGAGGTAGAAGAACTGCATTATAATAGTGTAAAAATTCAGACAATAGGAGATATAGAACAACTGCCAAATGAAGTGGTGAAGGAAATAGACAGAGCCACAACTAAAACCAGGCTTAATAACGGCCTTCATGTTAACATAGCTTTGAACTATGGTGGGCGCTCGGAGATACTCAACGTTATAAAACAAATCGGCAGAGAAATCAGGGATGGAAAAATCCAGGTAAATGAAATAAACGAGGAACTGGTGGAAACCTTGCTTTATACTGCTAATATACCTGATCCGGAATTGTTGATCAGAACCAGTGGAGAAATCAGGTTGAGCAATTTTTTATTATGGCAATGTGCATATTCGGAATTTTGGTTTACAGATATATATTGGCCGGACTTTAAGGGGGAACACCTACTTGAGGCCATATCGGACTATCAAAATCGCCAAAGAAGATTTGGTGGGATATAGGGGTGATGGGGTGCTCAAAAGAATTATTTCCGCAATTATCGGATTACCATTTTTATTAGCNATAATTATTGTTGGGAAAACACCGCTATTTATTGCACTTTTAGTAATTTCCTTAATTGCCCTGTGGGAGTTTTATAATGCATGTAAAGATAAGTTTGCACCCATGGAAACAGTGGGATATGTGGGCTCAATCGTTATATTAATACTGGCAAATTTTACATTCCAGCCCTCCTATGTTTCTATGCTATTTTTTATATTGATAGTCGTTTTAAACATTGTAAAATTGACACATAATAATAAATATAGCTTTGTAGACATCAGTATCACACTGTACAGTTTGGCCTATATTCCATTTTTATTGAGCTATATCCTGCTTATTCCCAAGCAGCCAAACAACATTGTTATATGGCTCGTATTTATTACTGCATGGGGTACCGATACGTCTGCATATTTTTCCGGCTATTTTTTTGGCAGAAAAAAACTGTGCCCGTTTATCAGTCCTAAAAAAACCATTGAGGGAGCTATAGGTGGTGTTTTGGGGAGCATGGTTATTTCATTGATTTTCGGGTATTTCTTTTTACAAAAGCATCTATATGCTATTATGCTTATCGGGGTCTTGGGCAGTATGGCGGCTCAAATTGGAGACCTGAGTGCCTCCCTGGTTAAAAGGCATATCGGTATTAAGGATTTTGGAAATATAATGCCCGGCCACGGTGGAGTCTTGGACCGTTTTGACAGTATATTATTTACGGCTCCGATTGTATATTATATTTTGATATTTATGATTAATAAATGATGAATGGGTTTATAGTTTTTACCGAAAATACGGGGTGATGGTTTGAAAAAAATTAGTATATTAGGTTCTACCGGATCGATTGGGCTCCAGGCCCTGGATGTTGTCAGGATGCATAGGGAGAAATTTAAAATAGCTGGATTGGCAGCATTGGAGAATATTAACAGGCTGGAAGAACAAATAGAAGAGTTTAACCCTGAGGTTGTAGCGGTTTTCAAGAAAGAGAAAGCAGAAGTTCTGGCTGGTAGGATAGGTAGAAAGGTTAAAATTGTTTCGGGCATGGAAGGGTTGCTCGAAGTTGCTACGCTTACAACAGCAGATATAATTGTGGTATCCGTGGTAGGCAGCATAGGGTTACTCCCCACGTTGGAGGCTATTAGATGTAAAAAAACTATAGCCCTGGCTAATAAGGAAACCTTAGTTGTAGCGGGTGAGCTGATTATGGGAGAGGCTGAAAAATATGGTGCTGAAATAATCCCCATTGACAGTGAACATTCCGCTGTTTTTCAGTGTTTACAGGGTCAAGATGTAGAGAATATATCCAGAATTATTTTGACAGCTTCGGGAGGGCCTTTCAAAGATTGGACCAGAGATAAAATAGAAAAAGCCGAAGCAAGGGATGCCCTAAAACATCCGACATGGGATATGGGCAGGAAAATAACTATTGATTCATCGACCCTAATGAATAAGGGGCTGGAAGTAATCGAGGCCAAATGGTTATTTAATGTAGGGTTGGGTAAAATAGATGTTGTGGTACATCCTCAAAGTGTTGTTCATTCAATGGTAGAATACAGGGACAATTCAATCATTAGCCAGATGGGAATTCCTGATATGAGGGTGCCTATACAGTATGCATTATCTTATCCAAAACGAATAAAAAGTAGTGTGAAGAAAATTAATTTCAACGAATTGGGACAATTAACCTTTACTTTGCCCGACACGGAAAAATTTCCGTGCCTGCCCCTAGCCTATGAGGCCCTGAAAACGGGAAGAACAATGCCATGTGTTTTAAACGGAGCAAATGAAATATTGGTTGAATATTATTTGCAGGACAAAATTGGATTTTATGATATCCCCAAGTTTATTGAAAAAGCAATGATAAAACATGAACCATTTATATACAAAACTGTAGATGAAGTACTGGAAGTGGATAAATGGGTTAAAAATTGGGTCAAAAATGAAATAAAATAGGAAGGTGCTATTATGACTACTGCACTTGTAGCGATTATTGTTTTTGGATTGTTAGTACTGATCCATGAATCGGGTCATTTTGTGGCAGCAAAATTAGCAGGGATTAAAATCCATGAATTTGCCATAGGTATGGGCCCCAAACTGTTACAAACGAGAAAAGGTGAAACGGCGTATTCAATCCGTGCATTACCTTTAGGAGGATATGTGAGGATGGAAGGAGAAGATGAAGAATCTGATGACCCGAGAAGTTTTAACAGTAGACCGGTGCTAGCCCGCATTGCTGTTATTTTTGCGGGTCCCTTTATGAATTTTGTTTTAGCAATAGGTTTGTTCTCGATTATTTTTTATTTTATAGGCGTACCCACCACAAGAATAAGCAAGGTCATGCCCCAATCCCCTGCGCTACATGCAGGAATACAGGGTGGGGATGTGGTTCATGCTATTAATGGGGAAAGGATGGATACCTGGCAAAACATTATAGATGCGATTGGCAATTCAGGAGGAAGTTCCATAGATATTACCATTATTAGAAACGGTAACAGAATAGAAAAAACCGTGAAACCTACCAGGGACATAGAAACAAATCGGATGACAATAGGTATTATGATTACCATGAGAAGGTCTGTAGTTGCGTCAGTAAGAAACGGGATTACGGTAATAAAGGCCATAACAGTCGATATATTAATTTTTTTAAGGGGTTTGATTAGCGGGAAATCCGGCATTGCCGGGGAAGTTATGGGGCCTGTGGGGATCTTAAACCTGGTAGGCCAGGTAGCAAAAACAGGATGGCTGGATGTATTGAACCTGACTGCCGTCCTGAGCGTGAATTTAGGTTTGATAAACTTGCTACCGATTCCTGCACTGGACGGTAGTAAAATTATATTTTTATTAGCCGAAGTCCTGAGGGGAAAACCTATAGACCCGGAAAAAGAGGGCATGATACATTTAATAGGATTTGGTATTTTAATAACACTGATGTTATTTATAACTTATAAAGATATATTNAGTTTTTTTGGTTAATCAAGTGTAGGACCATATAATATGGATGATAATGTGTTTTTATATAAACATGAGTTTATTANCATGGAAGGTGAATAGATGAGAAGAAAGACAAGAGTTGTAAAATGCGGGGATGTATATATAGGGGGGGACAACCCGATTACGGTTCAGTCTATGACCACCATGAGCCCGGAGGATTCTGCAGGTACAATAAAAGAAATTGAAAGGCTGGAAAATGCAGGATGTGATATAGTTAGAATTGCTGTACCAAACATAGAAGCCGCAAGGTTTATAAACAAAATTAAACAACAGATAAAAATACCGATTGTCGCCGACATTCATTTCGATTATAAATTGGCTTTACAATCCATAAAAGAAGGAGTCGACGGATTGAGACTGAACCCCGGAAATATAGGCGAGGCCACAAAGGTAAGGGAAGTGGTAAAAGCAGCTAAGGAGAGAAATATACCCATAAGAATAGGAGTAAATGCAGGTTCACTTGAAAAATCCATATTAGACAAGTATGGGTATCCCACAGCTGAAGGAATGGTTGAAAGTGCTCTGAAACATGTTGCTATATTGGAAGATCTGGACTTTAGGGATATTGTAGTGTCACTGAAGGCCAGTGATGTTAGACTTACCGTGGATGCCTACAAATTAATGGCTGAAAAAGTTAATTATCCCTTTCACCTGGGAATTACAGAAGCGGGTACAGTATGGGCCGGTACAATAAAATCTTCTGCCGGCATAGGGGCATTGCTACTTATGGGGATAGGTGATACCATTCGTGTTTCATTAACCGGAGATCCGGTAGAGGAAATCAGGGTGGGCAGACAGCTTTTAAAGTCTCTGGGTATGATCCAAAACGAGATAACAATAGTGTCGTGTCCCACCTGTGGAAGGTGTAACATAGACTTGATACGTATTGCCAACCAAGTGGAAGAGAGGTTGGGCAAGTTGAAAAAACCCATTAAGGTTGCCATTATGGGTTGTGCTGTGAATGGACCAGGGGAAGCCAGGGATGCAGATATTGGTATAGCAGGGGGTATCGGTTCGGCGCTTTTATTTAAAAAGGGGCAAATTATAAAGAAAATAAAAGAAGAAGAAATTTTGGAGGTACTGGAAGAGGAAATCGAAAAGATGTATTAGGGGGTAGGGGTTATATGAGGGTTACTGCCATTATACCTGCTTATAATGAAGAAAGCCGAATTGAAAAAGTTATCGTTCCTATTCTTGAAACCGACATAGTATCAAATATAATTGTTGTTGATGACGGTTCACAGGATTCAACCTCAAACATTGTATCAAATTATAATGTCAATCTGGTAAAAATGTCTAAAAACAGAGGAAAAGCCGAGGCAATAAAAAAAGGGATAAAATGTTGTGAAGGTGAAAGTGATATCATAGTTTTACTGGATGCGGATTTGGTAGGTTTAACCTCAAATCACATAAGGGCCCTCGTTTTGCCGATACTTGAAAAAGATGTTGACATGACAATTGGGATTTTTAAATCCGGAAGATATATTACAGATCTGGCACAATCCATTGCTCCAAACCTATCGGGACAAAGAGCAATAAAGTCGAGGGTTGCTTATGAAATTGTGGATATGGAAGTAGAGGGATACTGTATTGAGGCGGCGTTTTCCCAGCTAATAAAAAAGTACAACCTTAATGTAGAGAATGTTATACTGAAAAATGTAACTCATGTAATTAAAGAAGAAAAGGTGGGATTTATAAAAGGAATTTCCTGGAGACTACAAATGTATAAGGATATAATTAGATATCTGATACATTAAACGAAGAAAGAGGGGTTTTATGGCTTGTTGTGAGGGTGTTGGTTTTAACTATGTTTTGAATAGCTTGGGGTTGGCTGAAAATCCGTCTTATGAATCCTGTTATATAAAAAAGGTTCAATATTTTAAACGAAGTAGAAAATTGTTGTTACAGATAATAGGGAAACAAATACTTGAATATGGACAAATAGAAAATTCCTTACATCAGTTGAAAAAAGCAATAAAAGAGAATTCACAAATTGATGTGGAAATTTATTTTTCATACGATATAGAGTATAATTCATTAGAAGAATTAATCAGCATGAATTGGAGAAATCTGCTATATATTTTACAAAAAAACGTGTCCCCATTTAGTATTGCTGAGGATTCTGTTAGCAGGAATGTTACGAATTCCGATTTAAGACTTATGTTTAAATCTGATACAATTGCCGGGAAAATGAAAGAAAAAATGGTGGATGCGCAGATAGAGAGGCATTTTTTAGAACAGTTCAACACAACTATCAATTGTGAAATTTGTACAAACAACCGGGAGCCTAATTTGAGAAAATATGAACCAAATAAGAAGGAACATTTATCTGCATCTATTTTATTTGGTAAAAAATTTTCCGGAAAAACTGAAAAAATTGCGGATATTGGGCTCGATTCAGATAATGTTATTATTGAAGGGGAAATATTTAGTATAGAAATAAAAGAACTGAAAAACGGCAAGGAGCTTGCAATTTTAAATATTACAGATTATACAAATTCAATAATAGCAAAGATTTTTGAAAGAAAAAATCAAACAATTAAATTTGAAGAAATGTTTTTTGAGGGAATGGCAATTCGCGCCAGAGGAAACGTTAAATATGACAGCTTCATTAGGGAAAATGTTGTTATGCTAACTGATATAACACAGATAGACAGGGTAGAAAGAAATGACCTACATCGTGAAAAGAGGGTCGAATTACATCTACATACACAAATGTCCGCTATGGACGGGGTCTCTTCCATAAGCGATTTTGTCGAGCAAGCATCGAAATGGGGACATAAGGCTGTAGCTTTAACTGATCATGGTGTTGTACAAGCGTTTCCGGAGGCTATGGATGCCGGTAGAAAATATGGAATTAAAATAATATACGGTATGGAAGGTTATTTTGTAAATGATAGGATAAAAATTGTGGAAGGGAATGACACCTATTCCTTTGACGAAGAATTTGTAGTTTTTGATATAGAAACCACCGGGTTATCAAGTAGAAATGACAAAATTACGGAAATAGGTGCAGTCAAGATAAAAAACGGTAGAATTATCGATAGTTATTCCAGTTTAATAAACCCGGAAATAGAAATACCGGTGAAAATCACTAAATTAACCGGCATTACTGATGATATGGTGAGAGACAAACCGACTGTGGAAACTGTTTTGCCGGAATTTTTAAAATTCGTAGGAGAAAGGCCTGTAATTGCACATAATGCGGGTTTTGATGTAGCATTTATCAGGGAAAACATAAAAAAAATTGATGAAATTTTCACAAATACGATAATTGACACCTTAAATTTATCACGTGCGCTTTTGCCCAATCTTAAGAGGCATAGATTGGATATTGTTGCAAAAGAACTTAAGGTGCCCTTACTGGATCATCATAGGGCAGTGGATGATTCTAAGGCCACGGCTAAAATATTTATTGAACTTATAAAAATTATGAGATCAAAAAACATATTCTCTCTAGAAGACATCAACAATCAATTGGGTACAAAAATCGACTTCAAAAAACTGAATACCTACCATATCGTTATTTTGGCAAAAAATCAAACAGGTTTAGAAAATTTATATAAAATTGTATCTGAATCACATTTAAACTATTTTTATAAAAAACCCAGGATACCTAAAAGCCTATTGGACAAACATAGAGATGGGCTTATATTGGGCACTGCCTGTGAAGCGGGAGAGTTATTTCAGAGTATTCTATCGAACAAACCTATCGAACAAATAGAACATATTGCTGATTATTATGATTATTTAGAAATACAACCAATTGCCAATAATATGTTTTTAATAGAAAAGGGCAAGGTTAAGAATGAAAATGAGTTAAGGGAAATCAACAAAAATATAGTGGAGCTGGGTGACAAACTTGAAAAACCGGTTGTGGCTACAGGTGATGTTCATTTTTTAAATCCCCAGGATAGTATTTTTAGGCAAATATTAATGACAGGGCAAGGTTTTGGAAATATTGACAGCCAGACATCACTATATTTTAAGACGACTGATGAGATGCTTGAGGAATTTTCATATTTAGGTGCGGAAAAATCTATTGAGGTGGTTATACAAAATCCAAACAGGATATGTAGTAAAATTGAGGATTTGATGCCAATCCCCGATGGAACATTTTCGCCGAAAATAGAGGGTTCAGAAGAAGAACTAAAAAATATGTGTTACAACAAGGCCAAAAAAATTTATGGTGAAGACATGCCGGCAATTGTTAAGGATCGATTGGATAAGGAATTAGGTTCTATAGTTAACAATGGATATGCCGTTATGTATGTTATTGCTCATAAATTGGTTGCTAAATCCTTGAATGACGGATATTTGGTAGGTTCCCGAGGATCTGTAGGTTCTTCCCTTGCTGCNACCATGAGTGAAATAACTGAAGTAAATCCTCTGCCACCNCATTATGTGTGTCCAAAATGCAAATATTCCGATTTTATATCGGACGGATCATATGGTTCCGGTGTCGATTTGCCGGATAAAAGCTGTCCTGTATGCAACGAAATGCTTATCAAGGATGGGCATGACATACCTTTCGAAGTGTTTCTCGGTTTTGAAGGTGATAAAGAACCGGACATAGATTTAAATTTTGCAAGCGAATACCAGAGTGAGGCCCATAAGTATATAGAAAAACTTTTCGGGGAGGGTAAGGTGTTTCGTGCCGGAACCATAGGAACTATAGGGAATAAAACAGCTTATGGCTTTGTACGTAAGTATATTGAGGAAAATCAACTGCACTGTAACACAGCCGAAATAAACAGGTTAACCAATGGGTGTACCGGAGTAAAAAGAACTTCAGGCCAACATCCGGGTGGCATTATAATTGTGCCTGCCGATTATGATATACATAAATTTACCCCTATTCAATATCCTGCCAATGATTCAAAATCGGGGGTAATAACAACCCACTTTGATTATGACTCCATAAGTGGAAGACTTTTAAAATTAGATGTATTAGGCCATGATGTGCCTACTATTATAAAAATGCTTGAAGATCTGACAAATNTCAGTGTTAAGGACATACCCCTGAACAACGAGGAAACAATGGGTATATTTACCGGTACAAAACCCCTGGGAATATGTGCTGAGGAAATAGATTGTGAGGTTGGGACCTTGGGCATACCGGAGTTCGGTACCAAATTTGTTCGACAGATATTGATTGATACCCAACCGGAGACTTTTGCGGAACTGGTTCGTATAAGTGGACTATCACATGGTACGGATGTATGGATTAACAATGCCCAGGATTTAATAAGAGACAATGTTGCAGGGTTAAAGGATGTTATTTCTACAAGGGACGATATTATGAATTATTTGATTTCGAGGGGGCTTTCTCCTAAGACATCTTTTACAATTATGGAAAATATAAGAAAGGGGAAAGGGTTGACCTTGGGACATGAACAAGAAATGAAGGAACACGGTGTGCCCCAATGGTACATAGATTCCTGTAACAAAATCAAATATATGTTTCCAAAGGCCCATGCAACGGCATACGTCATGATGTCTTTTAGAATAGCATATTTTAAGGTACATTACCCTGAAGCGTTTTATGCTGCTTATTTCACAACAAAGGTAGAAGATTTTGATGCCGATTTTATAATAAAGGGCAAAGAGGCTGTTCGAACTAGAATTAAAGAGTTGAGATCAATGGGAAATGGTGCTACGGCTAAAGAAAAAAACCATCTTGCTGTGCTGGAGGTAGCATTGGAGGCATATTGTAGGGGGGTTGAGGTTTTACCCGTTGATTTGTATAATTCAGACACAGACAAGTTTATGGTAGTTGAAGGAAAACTGTTGCCACCCCTGAGGGGTTTACAAGGTATAGGCCAAAATGCTGTGAAGAGTATAGCCAAAGCCAGGCAACAAGGAGAATTTATATCATTGGAAGATCTGAGGAACAGGACAAAGGTCTCAAAAACTGTTATAGAAACATTAGTCGCTCATGGCTGTGTAAGGGGATTGCCCGAAACCAATCAACTTTCACTGTTTTCACTTGCATGATTTTGCCATGTGTGTTATACTATGTTGAATGGCATAGGATTCTTTAAAAGAGTGGGAGTTTCCCACTCTTTCTATTATATATTACAGTTAGTAGTACATAGCAGGNGAGGCAATAAAAGCTATAAATAGGGAATATGACAAAATTTGATGTTGGAGGTATATNATGGCAAAAAATCGCGTTGAAAAAATTACGGAAGAACTGGCAATCCCGATTATAGAAAATGAAAAATTAGAATTGGTGGATATAGAGTATAGAAAGGAGGGTCCCAACTGGTTTTTAAGATTATATATAGATAAACCCGGAGGAATTACGTTAGATGATTGCCAAAAAGTAAGTGAACAATTAGGTAAAAAGCTTGATGAGGAGGACCCTATAAAAGGAAATTATTTTTTGCAAGTATCGTCGCCGGGGCTCGACAGGCCATTGAAAAATGAAAAAGATTTTATGAGATGCAGAGGCAGAATGGTTGAGGTTAAACTATACAAAGCGTTGGATGGAAACAAGGTTATAGAAGGTGAGCTTGTTGGGTTAGAGAATAATGTGATTAAACTCAATGTTGCTAATGTTGGACTGGTGGAATTACCAAGGGAAAAGGTTGCTCTGACAAAATTAGCCATCAAATTTTAGGGAGGTTTATGGGATGAATGTTGAGTTCACAAAAGCTCTTGAACAAATAGAAAAAGATAAGGGTATTTCAAAGGATACTTTAATAGAAGCTGTGGAAGCAGCTTTAATTTCGAGTTATAAAAGGAATTTTGGTTCTGCTCAAAATGTGAGAGTTGAAATTAATCGGGATACGGGCGAGGTTAATGTATATAGCCGTAAAACAATAACAGATGATGTAACGGACGATTTATTAGAAATCCATATTGAAGATGCAAAAAAACATAATATAAACTATGAAATAGGTGATGTTTTTGAGGGCAAAGTTACACCCCGAAATTTTGGAAGAATTGCTGCCCAGACAGCTAAACAGGTAGTTGTACAAAGAATTAGGGAGGCTGAACGGGGTATTGTATATGATGAATTTATCAACAGGGAATCGGAGCTCGTCACCGGGGAAGTCTCCAGGGTTTCAAGGGGNAGTGTTTATATTAGTTTGGGGAGAACCGAGGCTATTTTGGGGCCTAGTGAACAAATTCCCAATGAAGAATATAAGCATGGGGATAGATTAAAATGTTATATAGTGGAGGTTAAAAAGACAACTAAAGGCCCACANATATTATTGTCCAGAACACATCCCGGCTTAGTGAAACGTTTATTCGAATTTGAAGTACCGGAAATTCATGACGGAATTGTAGAAATAAAAAGTATTTCAAGGGAAGCGGGTTCAAGAACCAAGATTGCGGTGGATTCCAGAGACCCAAACGTGGATTCTGTCGGTGCATGTGTGGGACCGAAAGGGATAAGGGTACAGGCCATTGTGGACGAGTTAAATGGTGAAAAAATTGATATAATTAAGTATAGTGATGATCCGGAAAAATTTATAGCCAGTTCCTTGAGTCCTGCAAAAGTCATATTATGTGAGGTTGAGCCGGAAGAAAAGACGGCAAGGGTGATTGTGCCGGATTATCAGCTTTCCTTAGCTATCGGAAAGGAAGGACAGAATGCAAGATTGGCCGCGAAACTGACAGGATGGAAAATTGATATAAAAAGTGAAAGCCAAATTGATGATTGATTGGGGTGAAAAAATGAAAGCTAAAAAAAGAAAAATACCTCTGAGAAAATGTCTCGGATGTGGCGAAATGAGGCCCAAAAAAGAATTGTTGAGGGTAGTGCATAATTCTCAAGGGGTCACAAGTGTAGATACTACCGGCAAGGCGCATGGTAGGGGAGCGTATATTTGTAATTCCAGGCGGTGTCTGGAAAAGGCCAAAAAAGCGAAAGCATTTAATAGGGCGTTTAAATCTGATGTTCCCGAGGAAATATATGAGGATCTTATGAAAGAGCTCATTGAGGACAGGCGTGAAAATTAGAAAGGTTTATTTATAGTATTGTTATGAAAATCTCGGAATGGTGATGAACTTTGTTAANAATATCTTATTTAAAGAATTAGCACAGTNTTTTTATAGCATCATGGTAGTACAGTTAATCGGGGGTGAGTTATTTGTCAAAAATAAGAATATACCAACTGGCAAAAAAAATAGGAATCAGCAATAAGGAATTGATTAAAAAACTGAATGAATTGTCTATTGATGTCAGTAGTCACATGAGTACACTGGACAGCGAAAATGCAAACGTGGTTATGGAGCTGCTTGCTGAAGAAACGGATAAAATAGACACATTTACCAATGATAAAAACAAAGANCCAAATGGCAAGAAAAACCAAACAATAGAGAAAAAAGAGACAGAAGATGGTGGGGGGGACCTGCCNACAAGAGTGGAAGATAAAAAAAATGCNAAGGACAAACATAAACGTTCCGGGTCCGGGGATATTGGCAAAAATACGGAGAAAGATGAACAAGTGATACAATTGCAAAGTAGGGTAACGGTGAAAGAACTGGCAGAATCTATGGGGAAAGGTGTCAGTGAGATAATTAAAAAACTTTTAGGTTTAGGCATAATAGCAACAATTAATCAAGAAATAGATTATGATACAGCAAAAACTATGGCTAGGGAGTTTGGACTAAAGGTAGAATTAATAGAAGATATAGATAGTGATGATGTTATAGATGATATTGAGATTATACCTGATAGNCCTGAGGATTTAAAACCCAGGTCGCCTATAGTAACTGTTATGGGCCATGTTGATCATGGGAAGACTTCACTTTTGGATGCAATACGTAACACCAAGGTAACTACCAAAGAAGCAGGCGGTATTACACAACATATAGGGGCTTCGGAGGTAAAAGTTAATGGCAGAAAGATAGTTTTTTTGGATACACCGGGTCATGAAGCATTTGCATCGATGCGTGCCAGGGGTGCAAAGGTAACGGACATAGCTGTTTTAGTGGTTGCTGCCGATGATGGTGTTATGCCCCAAACAATAGAGGCTATTAACCATGCTAAAGCTGCGGAGGTTCCCATTATCGTGGCTATAAACAAGATGGACAAACATACAGCTAATCCTGACAGGGTAAAGCAAGAACTTGCAGACCATGGCCTAATAATAGAAGAATGGGGAGGAGATATTATTTCTGTTCCTGTCTCCGCTCTCAGTGGAGATAACATAGAAACATTGTTGGAAATGATTTTNCTGGTTGCGGAAATAGAAGAACTTACCGCAAATCCANACCGCAAAGCCATGGGGGTTGTTATAGAAGCCAAATTAGATGTAGGCAGAGGATCAGTNGCAACGGTNTTGGTGCAAAACGGAACACTAAAAATCGGGGATTCTGTTGTAATCGGGACTGCATATGGCAAAATTAGAGCCATGATGAATGACAAAGGGAAAAGGGTAAAGACAGCGGGTCCTTCTACAGCTGTGGAAATTACCGGACTATCCGAGGTTCCTGAAGCTGGGGAACAAATGTTCGCAGTGGAAGACGATAAGGTAGCAAAGGCCATTGTTCAAAATAGAGTCAATGAGGCTAAGGCAAAACAATTAAAATCCAGCCAGAAAATTTCCCTAGACGCACTGTTCAGTCAAATGGAGGAAGGGCAGGTCAAGGATTTAAATATTGTAGTGAAAGCGGATGCTCAGGGTTCCGTGGAGGCTATAAAACAATCATTAGATAAACTATCAAGTGATGAAATATCCATAAATATTATACACGGTGGGGTAGGTGGAATAACNGAAACAGATGTAATGCTGGCAACTGCGTCTAATGCTATAATTATCGGGTTTAATGTTCGTCCAACNCCGAGCGCCGGTGCTTTAGCTAAGAGGGAAAATGTTGACATAAGGAGCTATCGTGTTATTTACAAAGCAATTGAAGACATTGAAGCAGCTATGAAAGGCATGCTAGACCCGGAATTTGAAGAAGAAGAGTTAGGAAAAGCAGAAGTAAGGGCCACATTTAAAGTTCCGGGGGTAGGCATAATAGCCGGATGTTATATAATCGAAGGCAGAGTATTAAGAAATGCTAAAACCAGATTGGTTAGAGATGGTATAATAATCCATGAAGGAGACATTGGTTCCCTGAAAAGATTCAAGGATGATGCAAGGGAAGTAACCGCCGGTTTTGAGTGTGGCATAGGTATAAGCCAATTCAATGATGTAAAAGAAGGAGATATCATTGAAGTATATCGGATGAATGAAATAGAAAGATAAAAGATAAGGCAGAAAGGGATGATGACATGTCATATCCTAGAGAAAAGCGTTTAGCGGAGGAAATAAAAAAAATAGTCAGTGATTTAATCAGAAATGAATTAAGGGATCCGAGAATTTCACCGATGACTAGCATAATAGAGGTAGATTTAACCAGGGACCTAAGATATGTAAATATTTATGTCAGCATACTGGGTGACGATGAGGAAAAAGAGGAAACAATGAAAGGCTTAACAAGAGCCAGCGGATTTATACGTAGGGAGGTAGGAAAGAATATAAAGGCCAGGTATACCCCTGAGGTAATATTTAAATTGGACAATTCCATTGAAAGAGGAATTCATATGTATAATATAATTACGAAGGTCAGTGAACAAAAAAAATCCGTTCCTAACGAGGATAAGCCTAATGAATGAACTGAGGAAAATAGTTTCAAATAGCAATAGTATTGCAATTACATCCCATGTCGATCCTGATGGTGACAGTATCGGATCAATACTTGCCTTATGGCTGGCACTGAAACAAAAACACAAAAATAAAAATACAAAGGTTTTCATTAATGAGGCATTGCCTGACAGATATAATTTTTTACCGCAATCAAAACACATTAAAAGATATGAAGATATCAAGGAAAAAAAATTCGATTTATTTTTTGCGTTAGATTGCGGTAACAAAGCAAGGTTAGGCCAAAGCATTGAGGCCATGGAAAAAAGTAATGTTGTCGTTAATATAGACCACCATATCAGCAATACAGGGTTTGGTGATATTAATATCGTGGATATAAATTCATCGTCTACTTGTGAAATGATTTATTCTATTATAAAGGACATGGGGTTGGCAATAGATCCACAAATCGCTACATGTATATATATGGGCATTGTTACCGATAGTGGTAATTTTATGTATGACAATGTTACAGTGAAAACCCATTTAACGGTAGCGGAATTGATGAAGACTAATATAAATAAACAGGATATTATACACAATCTTTACCAAAGAAAATCCGTGAATAGTATAAAGTTCCTGGGATATTCCTTAAACAATATAGACATGAAACTTGGGAACCGTCTTGCAATTTTTCAAGTTTCATCTGATTTGATGAAAAAGTTCAACATTTCCGGCGACGATGTGGACAATCTTGTGAATTACGGAAGAGATATAGAGGGTGTCGATATAGCGGTAACCATAACGGAAAAAGATAATAATGAAGTTAAGCTTAGTTTTAGATCAAAGCATGACGATGTGGACGTTGGAGCCCTGGCACAACTGTTTGACGGAGGGGGGCATAAAAAAGCGTCCGGCGCTGTATTAATTTCTACTCTGGATGAAGCCAAAAATCAGGTTATAGAGAAAGCAAAACAATTTATAAGACGGTGATTTTTTTGAATGGTATTTTAAACATTTTAAAACCACCCGGGATGACTTCTCATGACATTGTATCGATTGTTAGAAAGCGGCTAAACATCAAAAAGGTGGGACATGCAGGAACACTAGACCCCGGTGCCGCAGGCGTTCTGCCTGTTTGTGTCGGACAGGCAACAAAAATATCCCAATATCTTCTTGACAGTAATAAAAAATACAGGACAGAACTGACCTTGGGTGTCAGAACGGACACGGAAGATATGTATGGAACGGTTATAGGCAGGTCCTCCGTTGTATCGACAAAGGAGGAAATNGAAAGGGCTATAATGAGCTTTATCGGAACCTATAACCAGATACCTCCCATGTATTCAGCAGTCAAAATCAAAGGTAAAAGACTTTATGAATTAGCAAGAAAGGGAATTGAAATTGAAAGAAATTCAAGGACCGTGACAGTTTATAGTATAGATATTATTGAAATTGAAGGAAATAAAGCGATGTTCGATGTCTTATGTTCAAAGGGTACCTATATACGCACCTTGTGTAAAGATATTGGAGATGTATTGGGCTGTGGAGGAACAATGTCATTTTTACTTAGGACAGTGTCCGGTAAATTTGATTTGGAAACCACAGTAACTGTAGAAGAATTGCTGGAAACAGAAAGGATTGAGGACTTATTATTACCTTCAGATTTTCCTCTTGAACATATGCCTAAGATTATTGTAAAACCTATATCTGTAAAACAAGCGTTGAACGGAAACAATATTTATTCCTATTATTCAACGGATAATGAAAAAGTTTCATCAGGGACAAAGGTGCGCATTTATATCAAAAAACAATTTATAGGTTTCGGAATTGTTAAATGTGACAAAATCGGTATGAACTATATTAAAGTTTTAAGACTTTTACTTTAAAAAGGAGTAAATATGGAAACAATCAAACAATACAGCCAATTAAACAAAAACATACAAAGAGGAATTGCATTAGGAAATTTTGATGGGGTCCATATCGGCCACCAAAAATTAATTAAGACCCTGGTACAAAAATGCAGACTGAACAATTTACAATCCTGTATTTATACCTTTGCTAACCATACATTAGAAATCATAACGGGTAGGGAGATACCCCTACAGATCACAGATATGCGTATGAAACAAAAAATATTCAAATCTTTAGGAGTGGAGCTTTTATACCTGGAGGAATTTAATAAAGATTTGATGGTTCTTAGCCCGGAGGATTTTATTAAGGATATCCTAATGGAAAAATTAAATTGCAAGATTGTGACGGTTGGGTTTGACTACAGTTTTGGTTATAAAGGTCAAGGGAATGTAGATACCTTGAAAGAGATGGCAAAAATATATGGGTTTGAGTTATGTATAATCCAACCTGTTGTCATCAATTCAGAAAAGGTAGGGAGTTCCATTATTAGAAAGTATATCAAGGACGGAAATATTGAGGGGGCCAATGCTTTTTTAGGAAGGCCATATTCATTTTATAGCAAGATAATTCGCGGCAAAGGTATAGGGGGGGAAAAGCTGGGTTATCCCACAGCTAATGTTTTAATTGAACCCCATCACTTGGTACCCCAAAAGGGTGTATATGCTACATTTGTCAGGGTTAACAATTCAATGTATAAAGGAGCCACCTGTATAGGAACAAGCCCAACCTTCGGTAACCATGATATTGGCATGGAAACATTTATTATCGGTTTTGATGGGGATATATATGATGAATTCATAGAAATACAATTTGTCAAAAAATTGAGGGACCAGGTAAGGTTTAACAGTATAGATAACCTAACAAACCAGATTAATCGGGATGTGAATAATATTAATGCTTATTTACATCTATAGCTATATATGTTAAAATAATTAGGAAATTAAGGAACCTATTCTCGGTAAAATGATTCACCGACATTTACTTAGAATCAGGGGATGAAAATGGGAGGTGAAATAATGAATCAAGAAGGCAAAAGGACAATTATAGATGCTTTTAAAACCCATGAAAATGACACAGGTTCTCAGGAAGTGCAGATTGCCTTGTTAACAGAGAGAATTAATCATTTAAATGAACATTTAAAAATTCACAAAAAGGATCATCATTCCAGAAGGGGACTTCTAAAGATGGTTGGTAGAAGAAGAAAAATGTTAAATTATCTTATGGACAAAGATATTGAAAAGTACAGGGAAGTAGTTGCAAAACTGAAGCTAAGAAAATAATAGAGGGCGGGAAACACCCTCTCTATTATTTGGGTATTTGTTTGTTCAAGCCATAAAGGCTTTTTATTTTATATTCAATCGAAATTTTTGACTCTTTGAATGGATAATAAATAACATAAAAATACCCTAAGATGAAGGGAGGATAATAATGGTTAGAATTTTTCGGAAGGAAATAGGGGGAAGAACATTAGAAGTTGAAATTGGGGAACTAGCCCAACTTTCTGATGGTGCTTGCCTATTAAGATATGGGGAAACTGTGGTTCTCGTAAGCGCATGTTCTTCAAAATTGCCGAGGGAAGGTATAGATTTTTTCCCTCTAAGCGTTGATTATGAGGAAAAAATGTATGCTGTGGGGAAAATTCCCGGGGGCTTTATCAAAAGGGAGGGCAGGCCCAGTGAAAACGCCATATTAACTTCCAGGCTGATAGACCGTCCAATCAGGCCTTTGTTTCCTGAAGGGTATAGAAACGAGGTGCAGGTAATTGCGACAGTGTTATCGGTGGATTTGGATTGTAGCCCGGATATTGTTGCTATGATAGGCTCATCTATAGCACTATCTATTTCCAGTATTCCGTTTCAAGGACCAACTGCCTCTGTAAACATAGGTATGATTGATGGAGAATATATAATAAACCCCACAAATGAAGAGAAAGAAAAAAGTGAATTAGACCTTGTTGTTTCCGGAACAAAGGATGCTGTGATGATGATAGAAGCGGGGGCAAATGAGGTTACAGAAGCTCAAGTTTTAGGGGCGATTTTATTTGCACACGAGGAAATCAAAACTATCGTTTCATTTATAGAGGAAATTGTTGAAGAGGTTGGAAAAGAAAAACAAGATGTTGTTTTGTTCAAGGTAGATGAAAATCTGGATGCCGAAGTAAGAGCGTATGCAGTCCAAAAAATAGCTGATGCAATTAGAACAGAGGAAAAATTAGAAAGATCGCAAAACATCGAATTGGCTAAAGAAGAAACGTTGGAACACTTTACGGACAAATATGGAGAAGATATCGATATAAAACAAGTCAATTTTATATTAGAGGCAATTTTAAAAGAAGAGACCAGGCATCTGATTTTATATGATAAAGTGAGGCCGGACAATCGAAAATATGATGAAATCAGACCTATATCAACCAAGGTATCGTTACTACCCAAAGCCCATGGGTCAGGTTTATTCACCAGGGGTCAGACCCAGGTGTTGTCTGTNGTGACCTTAGGTGCAATAGGTGATGTCCAGATTATAGACGGTCTTGGTGAGGAGGAATCTAANAGGTATATGCATCATTATAATTTTCCTCCATTCAGTACAGGAGAGGTCAGATTTTTAAGGGGGCCGGGCAGGCGGGAAATTGGTCATGGGGCATTAGCCGGGAGAGCATTAGAGCCGATGATACCTTCCCAGGACGAATTCCCATATACTATTCGTGTAGTGTCCGAGGTTTTGTCTTCTAACGGATCTACTTCACAAGCAAGTGTATGCGGCAGCACATTGTCATTATTGGACGCCGGTGTTCCCATTAAGGATATGGTTGCAGGTATTGCTATGGGGCTGGTTAAAGAAGATGATAATATAGCTATTCTATCAGACATACAGGGCATGGAAGATTTTCTGGGAGATATGGATTTTAAGGTTGCAGGAACATCTAAAGGAATAACCGCTATTCAAATGGATATTAAAATGAAGGGTATAGAAAAGACTATTTTAGAAAATGCGTTAGAACAGGCCAGAGTTGGCAGGTTATATATTTTAGATAAAATGAAAGAAACAATCAGTTCACCAAGACCAGAACTTTCACCTTATGCTCCGAGGATGTTGAGAACCAAAATACATCCGGACAAGATCAGAGAGGTTATTGGAACAGGTGGAAAAACCATAAATAAGATTATTGATGATACGGGGGTTAAAATTGATATTGAAAATGACGGTACCATATTTATAGCTTCACCGACACAAGAAGCGGCGGAAAATGCACTTGAAGCAATAAATGATATAATNCGGGATCCTGAGGTAGGGGATGTCTATAAAGGAAAGGTTATAAAAATAATGAACTTTGGAGCCTTTGTGGAAATTCTTCCCGGCAAAGAAGGTTTGGTCCATATATCTAACATTGCACACGAGAGAACAAATAAAGTGGAGGACGTGCTGGCGGTGGGAGACGAAATTGATGTAAAGGTAATAGAAATAGACCAACAAGGAAAAATAAGTTTGTCCATGAAGGCACTTCTGCCTAAAAGAAATAATAGAAAATAATGAACAGTTGAAAGCATAAACCGGACATGGTTTATGTTTTTTAATTGGTTTTATAAATATTAATTGCATAAGTAATTTAATTATGAATAATATATTACAAATATTACAATTAGATGAAGGGGGTATATTATGGTAGTTATCATAAATAAAAAAATTGCAATATTTGTAATAATTATGATTATCTTGACTCTGTTAATATTAAGTTTTGTATTTCTGGGGGGGACCAAGACAAGGGTAACAGGCAGCTATAATGTATCTGTACCTGATCCGGTTCGAAGAGGGAATGAAAACAGCGAGTATATTGCGTTTGCATGTAATGTTGACTGGGGCAATGAGGTGTTACCGGATATGCTAGAAACATTAAACGAAGAAAAGATAAAAATTACTTTTTTTGTGACGGGCAGATGGGCCGAAAGGTTTCCGGAGCTAATGCAACAAATTGTAGATAATGGGCATGAAATTGGAAGTCATGGCTATCAGCATTTAAACTATGAAACACTATCTCTGGAACAAAATGAAGACCAAATAAAAAAGGCGGACGAAATACTTTTAGGGTATACAAAAAAGAAAATTACTCTATTTGCTCCGCCATCCGGTGCTTATAATAATAATACACTTATTGCATCTGAAAAACTGGGGTATAAAACAATATTATGGACTATGGATACTATAGATTGGAGAGCGGGGAGTACGAAAGATGTTATCATAGATAGGATATTATCAAAAGATAATTTTAATGGCGCGATAGTATTGATGCATCCAATGCCTGAAACCGCAAAAGCTTTGCCGACACTGATTGAGTCAATGCGCGAAAAGGGCCTGAAGGTCGGTACTGTTAGTGATGTTTTAAAATTAAAGATGTGAATAACTCCAACTATTTTATAGGTGGAGCTTCTAAAGAAGTTTGATATTGTATCCTTATTCTTTAAGGCGCATCCACTTCGCCATTACACCATAAGGCTGTATTTAGCCTACAGGTCTATTTAAAATATTATTAATTACATTGACGCTTCTTTTTGGAGAAGAGCTAACTCACACATAATATTTTACTCACAAAATGATTGGTTTGCGAAACCCCGTATATTATCCAAATTATCAATGTTTTATAATAATATTATATCAGTAATTACAAGATTTTGGGGTTCATCTCCACCCTGCATTTTATTTAAGATGGAGTGTTCTTGAAAAATGTATAAAAAGCACTGAATATAATAAAATGTTATGTTAAAATATGACCAGCAACAGCGAGGGAAAAACCCTGATATGATTTATCCTGAGCTTAGAGATGGCATATTTTTTAATTGTTTGTATCATATATGATATTGTCATAATTGATAAATAAAACATACATAAAAAACCAATATGTCCAATATAATTATATGTAAGAAAAGATAAAATTGCACTATGAAATTATATAAAATAAAAAACAATATAACTATAGGGGGGATAAATTATGAGATTAAGCTCAATCGGAGGTAAAGAAATTATTAATTTATATGATGGCAGCAGCCTAGGTTTAATATCAGAATCTGATTTATTGATTAACAAAAGAACGGGAAGAATTCATTCCCTTTTAATACCTGAAAACAAAGGTCTTTTTAATATTTTTTCCGGTAATTCCTTAATAGAAATTCCTTGGGAATCTATAAAAAAAATAGGAAATGATATGATCATTATTGATCTGGTAAACAGTTATAAATAAAAGTATTAAATATTAAGGAATAGATGATTTAAATTGGGTAAAGATAATCATAATAATATAGAACAGAAATCCATAAACGGATTTTGATTGCGAAAGATTACATGGTATTGAAAATGCACAAACACGGGAGTGGAGAAATGATAAACCATTTTACAGGAGAACATAATCAATTTGTAATAGACCCCCAAAAACCACCGCAAAATGAAGGTGAAACGGACAACAAACAACAATTAGAAACTATACAGGGGTTAGGAATAGGCGAACTGCCGGAACCTAGTGGAAGCATCCATACGTTGACCATTATAGGCCACATAGAAGGACATATGATTGCACCCCCACAAAATAAGTCAAGCAAATATGAACACATCATCCCACAACTGGTAGCTGTAGAAGAAAATCCGAATATTGAGGGATTGCTAATTATTTTAAACACTGTAGGTGGGGATGTAGAAGCAGGGTTGGCCATTTCTGAATTGATATGCAGTTTATCCAAACCTAAAGTCACTTTGGTTATAGGAGGTGGCCACAGTATAGGTGTTCCCCTGGCCACCGCGGGAGACTACTCATTTATTGCGCCTACTGCAACAATGACCATACATCCCATAAGAATGAATGGATTAATAATAGGAATTCCCCAGACTTTTGAATACTTTTTAAAAATGCAGGAACGAATAGTGGATTTTGTTTTGCGCACCTCGAAAATAGAAAGAAGTGTTTTTGTACAATTAATGAGGGCTACAGACAAATTGGCAAATGATGTGGGTACAATTTTAATAGGAAAAGAAGCGGTTGAGCATGGATTAATTGATGAAGTCGGGGGCCTAGATAGTTCAATGAAGAAATTAAAGGAACTAATAGAAACAAATAAACAGGCGCCCTAAACCGCGCAGGACCTGAATTTTAAAATTTAAATAGATAAACTATAAAAGCTATGAAATGGGTTACGTTTAGAAACAAAACCCCATGGCTTTTATTTTTTTACTAAAACCGGAATCCCCCGTAAATCTTTTTATACTTTTTGTATAACATTTGTAGGTTTTAGCGGTTTAGTGTAGAATATATTATTAGACTACAAGTTTTAAAAATAAATTCAGTTTTGGCTAATTAGAATCTATGGAGTTGATAATAATGAACAGAAATCATCGTGGAAAACAAAATAAAAATTTAAAATCGCCAAGGGATGGGTTTACGAATGAGGTATATGGTATTTTCATTATTGCACTCGGATTAGTCCTGCTCATAAGCATACAGGGGAACAGCGCGGGGAGGGTTGGAAACCTGATAAAATTTGTTTTTAGCGGTTTGTTCTCCAGCACAGCATTTATACTACCTTATCTAGCGATTCTATGCGGTGTATTTATTTTTGTTAATAAATCAGTGGTTAAAGAAACCAAAACTATGTTGTTTTACACATTAATATTCATTTCTATCACTATATTCAAATCACTTGGCTCTATCAGAATTATAGATGATATTGTATCTTCCGGTACCGGCGATTGGCTAAAACAAGTCTTTCAATTAGGAGTAGAAGGAATCGGGGGAGGAATTGTCGGTTCCAGTATAACCAAATTACTGGTTAATTTGTTCGGGGTTTCTGCTACCTATATTATAATTTCCGCATTTATGCTCATAGTGTTGATTCTATATACAAAAATATCACTGCTCGAGACATTAATATTATTAAAAGAAAAGGCCATGACAATTTCAAATGCAATAAAGGATTTTGTTTTAATCCCTGCTAAGGACAATACCAAAAAGGATGGAAAATCCGGAAAGAAAAGCCAAAATATGCCCCCGAATACGGAAAATGGGGATGATCCGGAAAAAGATATAGAAGAAAAGATCAAGATATTAGATTTTACTACAATTGATTCGGATGATTCTTCACATAGTAATAAAACCAATGGCAATAATGATATAAAGCAAATATCCTTAGATAAAACAGGTAACACATCCATGGGTTCTTATAACATAGCTGATTATGGTCAAAACGATTTAATTTTAGATTATCAATTGCCGGGCATTGAACTTCTTAATGAGGTGATTTCACAGCCTAGTAAGGAAGATAAAAGAAAAATAATATCAAAAGCAAAAATATTGGAAGACACCTTGTATAACTTTGGTGTTGAGGCCAAGGTTATACAGGTACATAGGGGGCCTACGATTACCAGATATGAGCTACAACCCAGCGCCGGAGTCAAAGTAAGTAAAATAGTTAATTTGAGCGATGATATTGCCCTAAACTTGGCTGCACAGGCCATTCGAATTGAGGCGCCCATACCGGGCAAAGCTGCCCTAGGTATAGAAATACCCAACGAAAATATTTCCGCTGTCGCTCTCAAGGAGGTATTGAGTAGTACTAATTATAAAAATTCCTCCCTGAATTTACCCTTTGCTTTGGGTAAAGACGTTTCCGGCACACCCATAATTACAGATATAACGAAGATGCCCCACCTGTTAATTGCGGGGGCCACAGGGTCAGGTAAGAGTGTTTGTATCAATGCCTTGATATTGAGTATTTTATACAGTATGGGTCCGGACATGGCAAGGCTGGTTTTGGTAGATCCCAAAGTCGTAGAACTTAGCCAATATAATGGAATTCCCCATCTTCTTATACCGGTTGTAACTGATCCAAAAAAGGCGACAAATGCACTTAATTGGGCTGTGGAAGAAATGTCTAAACGATATAAAATATTTGCAAAGAATGGTGTCCGTGACATTGACGGATACAATAAAAAATTTGAGGAAAATAGAATACCGTATATAGTTATCATTATTGACGAATTGGCTGATCTGATGATGGTGGCCCCAAATGATGTTGAAGACGCAATATGTCGATTAGCTCAGGTGGCAAGAGCAGCCGGATTACATTTAATAATAGCAACCCAGAGGCCTTCAGTTGATGTAATTACGGGGATTATCAAAGCAAACATCCCTTCCAGGATCGCTTTTTCTGTAGCATCGCAGACGGACTCAAGAACAATTTTAGATATGGGTGGTGCTGAAAAACTTCTAGGCAGAGGAGATATGTTGTTTTATCCGGTCGGTACCAGTAAACCCATCAGGATACAAGGAGCCTTTGTATCCGAAAAAGAAGTAGAAAGGGTGGTAACCTTTATCAGGGAACAATCAGGAACACCTGATTATGAGGATACAATAATTGAGCAACTGGATCAAGACAGCAATATATCCAGGGATGAAGATGAAGATGAATTGTTTGAGGACGCTTTAAAACTAGTGATAGAAGCACAACAAGCATCCATTTCTATGCTTCAAAGAAAGCTGAAAATAGGATACAGCAGAGCAGCAAGGTTGATTGACAGTATGGAGTCAAAAAGCTATGTAGGACCCTATGAAGGCAGTAAACCGAGGCAGGTACTAATAGATAGCCAATTTTTTGAACAAAACATAAAAAAATCTATATAGGTTTATATTTACTAAAAAGTTTATAATCAGAAGGTGAAAATTTGTTTACAAAAATAACTGTTGAAGAAGCAATTAGTATCAGGGATAAAATTTTTGTTGATACCCGTTCTCCATCGGAATTTGCAAAAGGTTCTATACCTGAAGCAATAAACATCCCCATTTTGAACAACGAAGAAAGGGCTGATGTGGGTACCATATATACAAACAGAAATCCGGAAGAAGCTAAAATTAAGGGAATTGAATATGTATCCCCCAAACTTTCATCTATTTATGACCAAATTTCTTCGCTGGCAAAAAAGTATAAAAACATTATATTGTTTTGTTGGCGCGGTGGGTTGAGAAGCAGTGTTTTGTCCGGTTTTCTAGGTACGCTGGGTATAAATATTTTTCAGTTAGAAGGAGGTTACAAAAAATATCGTAAATACGTTATTGAATATTTTGATGAAAATAGGTTTAGACACAGGTTTATTGTGCTCCATGGTTACACAGGAGTAGGCAAAACCGAAATTCTTGAACAGCTAAAAACATTTGGCATTCCCGTGCTCAACCTGGAATGTTTAGCAAAAAATAGCGGTTCCGTATTTGGAAAAATAGCTTACCAAAACGAAAAACCTGTCACTCAAAAAACATTTGAGGCATTGCTTTTTGAAACCTTAAGACTGAACAACAACAAATATATGGTTACAGAAAGTGAGGGACGCCGTTTAGGAAGCGTATCATTACCTAAAAACCTATGGAAGGCAATAGTTGAAGGAACTCATATCCTAATTAACACAGATATGGAAACCAGAATTAAAAGATTGGTCAATGACTATGTAATTAAGATTTCCAATTGCAACATTCTATTGGAAAATGCCGTTACCCATTTAAAAAACAAAATAGGGGAAAAGAGGGTAAATCAACTCATTTTATGGATTGAAAATCAGGAATATTCAAAGGTTGCAGAAGAGCTGATTATCAATTATTATGATCCCCTATATAAAAAATCCGTGGAAGATTATAACTATGTAATAGAAATTAACTCCATAAATATAAAAAAAGCTGTAGATAAAATAATTAAATTTTATTATAACCTGGAAAATAAACAAATTTAAGGATACAATCGATTTAACAATATACAACCCTCACTAATAAATGTGTTTTATAGTAAGGCGTGATAGGGGAAGGTACAGATGAATTTAGCTAACAAATTAACTATGTTAAGAATTTTTTTAATTCCTGTTTTTATGGTATTTCTTCTAAATAAAATACCTCACGGCGCATCAATTGCTGCGGGAATATTTATAGTTGCAGCAATTACCGATACATTGGATGGATATATTGCAAGAAAAAGAAATGAAATCACAAACCTAGGTAAATTTATGGATCCTTTGGCCGATAAGCTCCTGGTTTCCGCTGCCCTTATTTCTCTTGTTCAAATGGGGAAATTATCCGCCTGGGTAGTAGTTGTAATAATAGGAAGGGAGTTCACCATAAGCATATTAAGAGCTGTTGCCGCAGCTGAAGGAAGAGTTATAGCTGCCAGCTTGTGGGGAAAAACCAAAACAATATTTCAAATTATCGCTATTATATCTATTTTAATAAATAATTTTCCCTTTAACTATTTTAATTTTCCCTTTGATACAATAATGGTATGGTTGGCTGTAATATTCACTATAATATCGGGTGTAGATTACATTATAATAAACATGGATATATTAAAATAATATTTATAAATATTATTGACTGTTTATATTTTATGGGTTATAATGTTATTAGAACATTTGTTCGGTATAATTAGAAAGGTAGGTGAGCCGGATTTGGTCCGGCATAGCATGGAGAAGAAAAAGGCATTGGATATGGCCATTGCACAAATTGAAAAACAGTTTGGCAAAGGTTCCGTTATGAAACTGGGAGGAGACACTAAATTAAATGTAGAAAGTATATCGACCGGTTCCATTGCGCTCGACGTGGCCTTAGGCACCGGGGGTGTCCCAAGGGGGAGAATTACCGAAATTTTTGGTCCGGAATCTTCAGGTAAAACAACGGTTTCACTTCATATGATTGCTGAAACCCAGAAAAATGGGGGTATAGCCGCATTTATCGATGCAGAACATGCGCTTGATCCTGTTTATGCAAAAAACCTGGGTGTTGACACCGAAAACCTAATTGTATCCCAACCCGACACGGGTGAACAGGCCCTCGAAATTACAGAGGCCCTTGTCAGAAGCGGTGCTGTCGATATAGTCGTTATAGACTCAGTTGCAGCTCTGGTTCCGAAAGCCGAAATCGAAGGAGAGATGGGTGATACCCATGTAGGTTTGCAAGCACGCTTGATGTCACAGGCATTGAGAAAGCTGGCAGGATCAATCAGTAAATCGAGAACAATTGTGGTTTTTATAAATCAACTCAGGGAAAAAATAGGGGTAATGTTTGGCAACCCTGAAACCACTTCCGGTGGCCGTGCATTAAAATTTTATGCTTCTGTCCGTCTGGACATTCGCAAAATTGACTCCATTAAACAAGGCAATGATATAATCGGTAACAGGACCAGGGTGCGAGTAGTAAAGAACAAGGTCGCTCCCCCCTTCAAACAGGCTGAATTCGATATTATGTACGGGGAGGGCATATCCGGAACAGGAGATATATTAGATGTGGCATCCGATCTGGAAATTGTTCAACGGTCGGGTGTTTGGTATAGTTATGGAGACCATAAACTTGGACAGGGCCGGGAAAATTCAAAACAATTTTTCAAAGAAAACCCGGACATCTGTCTGGAAGTTGAAAATAAAATCAGAAAACATTATGGACTGCCTCTTTCTGTGGAAACATCACATAAACAGATCGAAAATAAAAACAACAAAGATGAGCCCAAAACTGCTGATGTAAAGGAGTAAACAGGTATAACTTATACAATATGGCAGGGAAGAAACTATTGATAGAATTGATAGTTTCTTTTTTGTTCAGCATTTTTATATGGGAAATGTTCGTGTTTTTAATTTAAACGATTTTAATGTAAACTATATAGCATATTCCAACTTGACACCCATAAGGAAAAGATATAAAATAAAGTCAAATAACCAAATAATAGGTGTATCTGTTAATGAGAAATATCGATATTAAATTAAAAATAAAATTTTGAAAACTTAATAAAGGAGGTGTCCACATATTCCAAAAATAACCGTTTTAAACATTCTTTTATCTGCAGTTGGTGTTTTGTTAGGATGCCTTATCGGCTATTTTTTTCGAAAAAATGTTGCGGAGGGGAAAATTAGTAATGCTGAAGAACTAGCTAAAAAAATTGTAGAGGATGCTGAGAGAAACGCTGAAACTGCGAAAAAAGAGCTATTACTGGAAGCAAAGGAAGAGGTCCATACACTTCGTAATGAATTAGAGAGGGAAAGTAGAGAAAGGCGTAATGAATTACAAAGAGTAGAAAGAAGACTAATTCAAAAAGAAGAAGTTTTAGATAAAAAATCAGAATCTTTAGAAAATAAAGACGAAAAACTAACCAAAAAACTAAAGGAACTGGATAGCAAAGAACAAGAAATTAATGATCTCTATCAAAAAGAGGTAGATAAACTTGAAGAATTGTCCGGTTTGACTTCCGAACAGGCTCGTCAACTTTTGTTGAGCAATATTGAAAGACAAACAAAATATGAAGCTGCGGTTATGATCAGAGATATCGAGTCTAGGGCGAGAGAAGAAGCGGAGAAGAAATCAAGAGAAATAATTGCTTACACAATTCAAAAGTGTGCGGCAGATCATGTTGCCGAAACTACTGTATCAGTTGTGCCGTTACCTAACGATGAAATGAAGGGTAGAATAATCGGAAGGGAAGGCAGAAATATTCGTACAATAGAAACATTAACAGGTATTGATTTAATTATTGATGATACACCGGAAGCAGTAATCTTGTCCGGCTTTGATCCAATCAGGAGAGAAATAGCAAGGATTGCACTGGAAAAACTAATCATTGATGGTAGAATCCATCCTGCTAGAATTGAAGAAATGGTGGAAAAAGCTAAAAGAGAGGTCGATGGCATTATTAAAGAGGAAGGAGAACAGGCAACCTTTGATGCCGGTGTTCATGGTTTACACCCTGAACTTATAAAACTACTTGGTAGATTAAAGTATAGAACCAGTTATGGGCAAAATGTGTTGAATCATTCAATAGAGGTTTCCTATTTGGCGGGGATTATGGCAGCCGAACTGGGTGCAGACGTCAGGTTAGCCAAGAGAGCTGGCCTGTTACATGACATCGGAAAAGCTGTTGACCATGAAATAGAGGGTACCCATGTTGAAATAGGTATGGAGCTCCTTAAAAGATATAAAGAATCTAAGGATGTTATTCATAGTATGTCCACCCACCATGGTGATTATGAACCTGAAACCATAGAAGCGGTCTTAGTTACAGCGGCTGATGCCATTTCTGCGGCGAGACCGGGAGCTAGAAGAGAAACATTAGAATCCTACATTAAACGATTAGAAAAATTAGAAGAAATTGCAAACGAGTACGAGGGTGTTGAAAAATCCTTTGCCATTCAAGCCGGCAGGGAGATAAGAATCATTGTCAGACCTGAAATATATAATGACGAAGAAATTTTTATGTTGGCTAGGGATATAACGAAAAAAATTGAGCTGGAACTTGAATATCCCGGGCAGATTAAGGTGAATGTCCTCAGGGAAACAAGGGCAATTGAATATGCAAAATAAGAAGACTGCAAAAAAATGCAGTCTTTTTATTAAAAATTTGGATTATTTACCCATGTTAAATTTGAATTTAATACCTGATACCAATAAACATTGTTACATATGAGGAGATTTTAGAGACAAGGTAGAATGTTATTTTTCGATAAAGTAATGCTATTAAGTATATATTATAAGGGGGATGTAATGGGATGGAAGTATTAAAGGTTTCAGCAAAATCAAATCCAAATTCTGTAGCCGGAGCTCTAGCCGGAGTTCTTAGAAAACAAGGAACAGCCGAAATTCAAGCTGTTGGAGCAGGCGCTTTAAATCAATCAGTTAAGGCGGTAGCGATTGCAAGAGGGTTTGTGGCACCTAGCGGACTGGATCTAATCTGTATCCCCGCCTTTGTTGACATAGAAATTGATGGTGAAAAAAGAACTGCAATCAAATTGATTGTAGAACCAAGATAAAACAAGAATACATAGAATTTACCGACCCAAAAGTGTATTCCTAGACAATAAAGGAGAAACAAATTATGAAATTCATTGACATGCATACTCATTCTACCTTCTCTGATGGCGTATACTCGCCCAGTAAATTAGTCGATTATGCAGTGGAAAAAGGGTTATCAGGTATAGCAATAACTGACCACGATACTATTGACGGAATTGAGGAAGCAATAGAACGAGCAAATATGTATCAGGATTTCATTATAATACCGGGTATTGAATTGAGTACAGAATACAACAATGAAGAAGTTCATATACTAGGATATATGATCGATTACAAAATGGAATATTTGCTCAAGATATTACAGCGTTTACAAGATACCAGAAATGATAGGGCTATCAAAATAATCAATAAATTAAAAAGACAAGGAATTAAAATTAACTATGGGGACGTGATAAAAATTGCGGGTGATGGGGTAGTAGGACGTCCCCACATTGCGCATGCCCTGATTAAAAAAAACTATGTGCAAACTGTCAGGGAAGCTTTTATGAAATATTTGACTAAGGGAGCCTCGGCATATGTTCCAAAACAGAAATTGACACCGGGATGTGCAGTTAACATTATAAGAAAAGCAGGGGGTTTTCCGGTTGCTGCACATCCCGGTTTGTTAAAATCTGAAGCCATACTGGATTATTTAATCAGCCTGGGGATTGATGGAATAGAAGTATATCATCCCAAGCACACAACAGAACAATCCGAGGAATACTTAAGACTAGCCAAAAAACATAACCTCGTTATTACAGGGGGGTCCGATTTTCATTTTCCCCCAAAAAATAATAAACATAACAGCAATCCGGACGGCGATTTAGGGAGCATCAAGGTTCCATTGGAAAGCGTTGAAAAACTGCTAAAGTAGCGCTTTTTGATATTTGTCGGGGGTGAACAAAATGCCAACGTCTGTGTCCAAAAATCAGCGCAACCGCCAATTTCCTTCAAAAATCAGTACAACTCAATTTACTAAATTATATATTCTACATCTACTTATCGAGAAGGATTATTATGGTAATGAGTTGATAGATGAAATCAAAAGAAGAGTAGACTATAAATGGGAACCGAGCCCGGGTATGATCTACCCCTTGTTGAGAAATCTGGAAAGCAATAACTATATAGTAGGGTGGTGGGAAGAACCTGATAAGAAATCTATTAGGCATTATAGAATCACGGATGAAGGCATAAGCAATTACAAAAAAATAAAATCACTTTACAAACCTGCTCTAGATGATTCATTGATAATAATAAAAAATGTCTTCAGGGATATATACGGATATATGAATTTATTTTAATAAATTTACTAAAATGGTTTCAATATGATAAAGAATAGTATATTATATGTGTTAATATTTAATAAGATGAAATCCTATAAAACAGATATAATATAAGGGGGGATATCAATGGCTATAACGGTTTCGAAAAAATCGCAAAATATTTCACCGTCAATTACACTCGCAATAAGTGCCAAAGCAAAACAAATGAAGGAGGACGGGATTGACGTAATAAGTTTTGGGGTAGGTGAACCTGATTTTGATACACCTATAAACATTAAAAATGCTGCCATAGAGGCAATTAATAAGGGACATACTAAATATACCCCTGCCTCGGGATTACCACAACTTAAACAAGCAATATGCGCCAAACTGAAATCCGACAACAATTTAGACTATAAACCTGAAAATATTGTTGTGTCCAATGGTGCAAAACATTCCTTGTATAACATTTTTCAAGCTATATGTAATCCTGAAGATGAAGTAATCATACCGGCACCATACTGGGTAAGCTATCCGGAGATGGTTAAAATGGCAGACTCCAATCCCGTAATCGTAAACTGCACAGAAGAAAACGAATTTAAAATCAAAAAGGAAGATTTTTTAAAAGCCATCACACCTAAAACAAAAGCCATAATACTAAACAGTCCTTCTAATCCTACGGGTTCTATTTATACAAGGACAGAACTGGAGGAAATTGCGCAAATTGCGGTGGATCACAATATATTCGTAGTAACCGATGAGGTATATGAAAAATTAATATATGATGGGGAAGAACATATCAGCATTGCTTCTTTTAATGACAAAATAAAGGACTTGACAATTACGGTGAATGCCATGTCAAAGTGTTACGCCATGACAGGATGGAGGATAGGCTATACGGCAAGCCATATAAACATAGCTAAAGCTATGAACAGTATGCAAAGCCATGCCACATCCAATCCCAATACTATAGCTCAACATGCCAGCATCGAGGGGTTAACCGGTGATCAATCTTCTGTAGAAGAAATGAGATTGGCATTCGATGAGAGAAGAAAATATATGGTACAAAAAGTAAACGAAATAAAAGGCCTATCATGTATAGTTCCCAAGGGCGCATTCTATATTATGATGAATATCAAACAATTGCTCGGCACTACCGTCAATGGAATAACCATTAACGGTTCCATGGATTTTTCAGAGTTGCTGCTCGAACATGCTAATGTTGCCGTTGTACCGGGAATTGCCTTTGGTGTCGATGAATTTGTTCGTCTTTCATACGCAAATTCACTTGAAAATATTAAGGAAGCACTTAATAGGATAGACACCCTTTTGAACAGCTAAACCTGTAGAACATTTTTATAAAATAATTAACTGGACATATATGGGAAAGTGATTTATAATTAGAATAACAACTATTCTTTAAATGTATATTTAGGGAATAGTTGTTATTCTTTAAATACAAACGTCAAATCTGTTGTTTCAATTGTTTCAGTTGTTTCAGTTGTTTCATCTATTTCTCCACCCTATTCAATAACGTTTAATTTAGATATTTACTCAATTGCAATTTTTATTGATTATTTTTATACTGTATAATGTTTATTGATTACTTTATAAGGAGGCAACATAATGTCAAACCAACCATCCATAAGTATACATAACAAGTCTGATAAGCCGGATAATATTGTTATCAGGCAGAACTACCTCATCGAAAAATGCCTGGAGACCGAAGCACAGCTTCCTGAATTCATGAGGGACTTTTTTACATATTTAAAAAACGGTGTTGCCCTTTCCAGCCGTTTAGCCTACTTAAATGATATATTATTTTTCTGTGAATACTTAATTACAGAAACCAATCTCACAAACGCAGATACCGTCTCCCAAATTACTGCTGCAGATTTTAATCAAATTACTGCTAAACATGTTAATAGGTTCATCGGGGACTATTGTTCCAGATATACAATTAAGAATGATGATTCCGTAAAAATAATAGAAAATAATAATCGCACCTTGGGCAGAAAGAAATCGTCACTATCCGTACTATTCAAATTCCTTTATAGAGATGAAATTATCAAAAATAACATTACGGACGGATTCAACCCTATTCGTCTGCCCAAACCACAGCCTGATGCTATAAAAAGGCTGGAAATTGACGAAGTAGCCCTTATGCTCGATGTTGTGGATACCGGAAAACATCTTTCTAAAGGCGAGAAAAAATATTGGGAAAAAACCAAGCTGAGGGATAAAGCAATTCTCGTATTGTTTGTCACATATGGTCTGAGGTTAAGTGAGCTTGAACAATTAAATATATCATCATTTAATTTTAATAGAGGAGAATTTAGAATTTACCGCAAACGCAGCAAGGAAATCATAATGCCTATCAATAAAACATGCGAAACCGTAATCAAGGAGTACCTGGAAAACGAACGCACCCCGTCTAATATGTTGGACAATGAACATAAAGATGCTTTGTTTCTTTCACTGCAAAATAGACGCATGACAGCGAGAGCCATCAGGAATCTTGTAAAAAAATACACTTCCATTGTGTTAGGTACAACCAGAGAAAAAGGTTATAGTCCTCATAAACTCAGAGCCACTGCTGCCACATCATTGATCCAACAGGGATTTTCCATATATGATGTTCAAAATTTATTAGACCATGATAATGTGACTACTACCCAGCTTTATGCCGCTCACAGAAAAGATGCAAAAAGAGAAATTGTTAAAAATTTCGAGTGGATCGATGAGTAAAATTTTCCACAGAACAAACGTTTGATGTTTGATTTATCATATGATATACTTTACCCTATAGAAAGGAGTTTTGGCAATGTATGAAGACCTAAATCAAAAACAATTAGATGTATTGAACTATATAAAAACTGAAATAGCCGAGAAGGGCTACCCCCCATCCATGAGAGAGATATGCAAAGGCGTCGGTTTTAAATCAACATCTACAGCCCATGGCTACTTATCTAAATTGGAGGAAAAGGGCTACATCCGAAGGGATGCAACTAAACCAAGAGCAATAGAAGTTTTAAATAGTGATCCTTCCAGCCACCTGTCATATAATAAAGAAATTGTCAATATACCGATCATTGGGAGCGTAACCGCGGGTACACCTGTTTTGGCGGTCGAGAATGTTGAAGATATATTCCCCTTTGCCGTTGATTTTGTCAACAACAACAATGTTTTTATACTAACGGTTAAAGGTGACAGCATGATTGATGCCGGTATATTGGATAATGATTATGTAATAATCAGTCAACAACCTACCGCCGCAAACGGTGACATAGTAGTGGCATTGATTGAAGATGAAGTTACAATAAAACGTTTTTATCGGGAATCCGACCACATAAGACTTCAGCCCGAAAACAAACTAATGGAACCCATAATACTTAAGGATGTAACAATTTTAGGCAAGGTGATAGGAGTATACAGAAAAATTTAAGGAGGCTTTATTAAACCTCCTAATTTTTTGTCCAATTATCCTACATTTCCCCTAGCCAATTTCATTTATATTTTTTAATGCCAATAATGCCCCTAACTTAGCATGTTCATAGGTCAGTCCGCCTTGATAATAAACAACGTAGGGCTCTCTGATAGGCGCATCTGCACTCAGTTCAATTGAGGACCCTTGCACAAAAGCACCGGCAGCCATAATGACAGGATCATCATATCCGGGCATAGGCCAAGGTTCCGGGCTTACAAAAGAGTCCACGGGAGCAGCTTCTTGAATCCCTTTACAAAAAGCAATGACCTTCTCCGCACTCCCCAGTTTAACCAGTTGAATAATGTCACTCCGCGTAGCATCATATTTTGGTTTTACTTCATATCCCATCTCTTCAAATAACTTAGCACAAAATACTGAACCTTTTATGGCCTCACTGACAATATGGGGTGCTAAAAACAACCCTTGAAACATTTGCCTTGATAATCCAAATGTTAACCCACATTCCTTACCTATTCCCGGGGACGTGAGCCTATAGGATATTTCCCTGATAAGGTCCTGTTTTCCAACAATATATCCACCCGTTAGGACAATTCCCCCACCGGGATTTTTGATCAAAGAACCGGCAAGTAAATCTGCGCCCACCTCCGTAGGCTCCCTCTCTTCTAAAAATTCACCATAGCAATTATCAACCATACAAATTATTTCTTCATTTTTCTTCTTGGCAATTTCCACTATCCTCTTTATGGTGTTAATATCCACGGCAGGCCTGAAACTATAGCCTGTAGACCTTTGAATATAAACCATGGTCGTTTTTTCGGTGATCTCCCTCTCTATCGCGCTAAAATTAATTGTGCCATCCTTCATAAAATCAATTTGCTTATATATAACACCTGTGTTCTTTAGGCTTCCTCTATATTCCCCCTTTAACCCTATCAATTCATTTAGTGTGTCATAGGGCTCCCCGGTTACCGATATAATTTCATCGCCCTGATGAAGTAATCCGGACAAGCATAAACTTAATGCATGGGTCCCGTTTGCAATAGTAGGCCTGACTATAGAATCCTCTGTCGAGAAAACCTTTGCATATATTTCCTCTATTTTTTCGCGACCGATGTCATTATAACCGTAACCTGTCGTCCAATTAAAATGTTGGTCGTTTAGTCGTGCTTCCTGCATAGCATTCAGTACCTTATATTGATTATACTGTTTTATCTGATCGATTTCCTTAAATCTATTGGCTAAAGCCCCTTCCACATTCAGCATTTTATCAATTAAACTTTGTTCTATTCCGAAAGCATTTTTCAATATTTCGTGTACCATTAATCAATCATTTCCTCTTTTTATTGTTCATCCTTTTTTCTTGTATTTAAATTAAAATTAATTTGTATACTAGGAGATATGGTCGAAATTGCATGTTTATATATTAACTGTTGTTTGCCGTCCGACTCCAGCACTATGGTATAGTTATCAAAACCTTTAACCGTCCCCCTTAACTGAAATCCATTTATTAGGTATACAGTAATCAGGATATTTTCCTTTCTTACCTGGTTTAAAAATATATCCTGTAAATTAATATTGCCTTTCATCTTCCCTTCCCCCTCCGTTGACTTAATCATACAGATAGATAATCCGAATATTTAATAAAAAACATGATGGGATTATGCTTATAAAACGAATTTATTCTCCTTTTGGATAAAGGGTTTATAATAAATCCCGAACTTGCATATTCATATTGTTATTCTACAATAAATCAAAATGTCCTTTAAAATCCTTAATAATATGCTCTGCCAAATTTTCACCAACCGGACAATCAGATACATTGTACCAATTGATGTCACTATATCTCCTGAACCAGGTCAGCTGACGTTTTGCATACCTCCTTGTGTTCCTTTTTAAGATCCTGATCGCTTCTTCCAGATCATATTCACCCTCTAAACAGCCAATAATTTCTTTATAACCCAGTCCCTTAAACGATATCAGGTCTTTGGAATATCCCAAATCAAGTAAATTCTCTACTTCCTCCACCAATCCCTGCTCTATCATAACATCTACCCTCATGTTAATTCTATCATATAGCTCCTCTCGATTTCTTATTAAACCTGCCAGAAAAAAATCATATTCATCATTAAGAACAATATCCTTACTGAAGTCTCCTATCTTTTTGCCGGTTTCATGAAAGACTTCGATGGCTCGTATAACCTTTTTGACATCATTAGGATGTATTCTGTTCGCAGCATCGGCATCTATCTCCTTAAGCTTGTCATGCACATATTCATTACCCATGTTCCGGGCTTCCTCCCACAATGCCTCCCTGAGTTGCCAATTAGAAACAGACTGTGTAAAATCCATGTCATAAATAAGGGAGTTAATATATAACCCTGTACCCCCTACTATTATCGGGAGTTTCCTATTCAATACCAAGGTATTGATTATATCTTTCGCCATCTTCTGGAACTCGGCCGCGGAAAAATCTTCATCCGGATTAACTACGTCAATCAAATGGTGCACAATACCCTGTCTTTCTTCCAAACTTGGTTTGGCTGTGCCTATATCCATATTTTTATAAATTTGCATTGAGTCCGCGGAAATGATTTCACCGTTTAGTTTATTGGCCAGAATTATTCCAATATCCGTTTTTCCAACGGCTGTAGGCCCCACTATAATGAGCAATCTTTTTTTCACACAATTTCCTCCTACTGTATTCGTTTAAAATGCTTTTCAATGTCATACTGTCTCATGACCAGGATAATTGGTCTGCCATGTGGGCAGGTTAAGGGTGGTGTAAGGGTATGAAGCTCCTCCACCAATTGTTTCATTTCGCAATAATCCAGTTTATCATTTGCTTTTATCGCCTTTCTGCATGCTTTTTTGATAATTGCATCTTCAAAATAACCTGCAACATTGCTGTCATCCCTTGTTTCATCCAATATTTCATAAATGAAAGAAAAATCCCGGGGCTTCCCTAAAATCATAGGAGTCTCCCTAATAATCACCGAGTTCATCCCAAATTCCTCAATATGAAAACCCATTTTGATAAATGAACCCATATTTTCGGACAATAATATATAATCCTCGTTGGATAGTTCCAATATCTTTGGCTGTACCAGCCTCTGAGATATAACCTTTTCGTTTTTAATTTCTTCTAAAAATTTATTATAAATCAGCCTCTCATGAGCCGCATGTTGATCAATTAAATAGAAAGACTGTCCTTTTTCTAAAATTATATAGGTATCAAATATTTGGCCTATAATTTTATATTGATCCAACAATGTATCCAAAAAAGAAGACTGCACCGTATCCTCATATGTATCGCTAACCTGAACCCAATTTTCGTTATCTCTATCTTGTTTATCAACAAACTGACCTTTCTCTGCAACATTGGACTTTTGGACATAATTGTCACAGGCTTCATTTATCAATATATCCCCTGCAACATTGCCCTTTTTTTCAATGCCTCCTGAATTGTTGAATCCCTGCAAAACCCTCGGAAATAATTTAGGCATAATTGTATTTTCTTCCAAGGCCTTGGCTATAGATTTATACACAAATTTCTGCACCTGTTCTTCTTTTTCGAATTTTATTTCAACCTTTGACGGATGGACATTAACATCTATTTCAGACGGATCAACATCTAAATTTAATACACAAACAGGATGTTTGTTAATAACAACTTTTTCTTTATATGCTTCTTCCACCACCTTACTGATTAACCTGCTTTTTACATATCTACCGTTAACATATATAATTTGTAAGTTTCTATTACCTCTTACAAAATTCGGTTGGCCTATATAACCCCATAACTTTATATTCGATTCATTTGATTCCAGAGGAATTAAATTTTTAAAAGTATCTTTGTCAAATACGGACACTATTGCTTGAGATAACATACTGTTCCCGGGAGTGGTGAATATGGCATTATTGTTATTGATATAACCAAAAGATATACCGGGATTGCTGAGTGATAATCGTGCAATAATTTTGCTGACTTCCGCCGTTTCAGCAGAATTTGACTTCATAAATTTTAATCTCGCCGGTGTATTAAAAAACAGGTTTTCAACTATAACAGTAGTTCCTGTCGGGCAGCCTGTTTTTTCCCTGGTTTTAATCACACCTCCCATAACTTCAAGTAATATACCATAATCCTGATTTTTTGTTCTTGTAATCATTTTTATCCGGGAAACTGCCGCAATGCTTGCTAACGCCTCGCCCCTGAACCCCAAGGAATCAATATTGCTCAGATCACCTATATCTGTTATTTTTGATGTGCTATGCCGCATAAAGGCCCTTTCTACATATTCTTCTCCTATGCCTATGCCATTGTCTGTGACCCGTATATATTTCTTGCCACCCTCTTTTATCTCCAATGTTACCATGGATGCTCCCGCATCAATGGAATTTTCAACCAATTCCTTTACTACCGAATGGGGAGCTTCTATCACTTCACCAGCTGCTATTTTGTTTATAGTTAAATCATTGAGTATTTCAATTTTCCTGTTCATCAACAGCCCCCCTTAAATGCGCAACCCTTTCCTGGAGTCTATATAATATATTTAATGCATCTATAGGTGTTGTTTCCAGCAGGTTTATATTTCTCAGTTCTTCTATTATTTCTATATCAACAAGGTCCCCAAACCTAAATTGTTCCGTATTGCTAGAGGTTAAAGCGGCCTCTGTTTCCATTAGGCCGTTGTTCAGACCTTTATCCTCACTATTATTACTTTTTTCAAGATTTCCCAATATATTGTTAGCACGGTTTATAATGTCTTGTGGCAACCCTGCCAGTCTGGCAACCTGAATACCATAACTCCTATCCGAACTACCTTCCAGAAGTTTATATAGAAATATAATGTTACCTTTGTCTTCCTGCACCAAAACTCTATAATTTTTGATTTTTTCATAGGTTTCAGACAATCTGGTTAATTCATGATAATGGGTTGAAAATAAGGTTCTGGAGTTGAGCGATTTACATATATATTCGGCAACAGACCATGCAATGCTCAGACCGTCGAAAGTGCTCGTCCCCCTACCTATTTCATCTATTATCAACAAACTCCTCCTGGTAGCCAAATTAATAATACTCGCCATTTCGCTCATTTCCACCATGAAGGTACTTTGTCCCCGGGATAAATCATCACTTGCACCAACCCTCGTAAAAATCCTATCGGTTATGCCGATAACAGCACTTTGGGCGGGAACAAAAGAACCTATTTGTGCCATCAGAACTATCAATGCCACCTGCCTCATATATGTTGATTTACCCGCCATATTGGGGCCGGTAATAATTAAAAGCTGTTCCTTATCGGTATTGATATAGGCATCATTAGGCACAAATATCCTATCATCCAACACCTTTTCAACTACCGGGTGCCTTCCCTCCCTGATTTTTATAGTTTCACTGTCATCAACAGTCGGTCTGACATAGTTGTTTTCATGGGCCACTTCCGCAAAAGAACATAAAACATCCAGTTTCGCTATTGCACCCGCAGTTCGTTGAATACGTTCTATACAGGACAAAAGCATGTTTCGGATTTGAATAAAAAGTTCATATTCAATATCCACAATTTTTTCCTCCGCCCCCAACACCTTTGATTCCATTTCCTTAAGCTCAGGTGTAAAATATCTTTCACAATTAACAAGTGTCTGTTTTCTCATATAATATTCAGGTACCAGATGCAAATTAGAATTTGAGACTTCAATATAATATCCAAACACCTTGTTATAACCTATTTTCAGTGATTTAATGTTTGTTTTATCCTTTTCGCCCTGTTCCAATTTTGCAATCCAATGTTTGCCCTCTTTAGATATGCCACGAAGTTCATCAAGCTCCTTATCATACCCTTCCTTAATAATTCCACCATCCTTTAAGGTTAAAGCCGGTTCTTCCAGTATCGATATTTCAATGAGGTTTTTAATATCCTCCAGGGGATCTATATTATCCAGAATTTTTCCCAACAAACCTATAGATTGGCCGACAAATAACCGTTTTATGTTCGGTAAAAAGGATACGGATTTTTTTAATGCTATCAGGTCCCTGGGATTAGCGGAACCAAAGGCAATTTTACCTGCAAGCCTTTCCAAGTCATAAATTTGTTTCAGGTTTCCCTTTAATTCTTTTCTCAGAAGTATATCATTTTTTAGTGTTTCAACCGCGTAAAGTCTTTGGTTAATACCTTCTATATCCAGTAAAGGCTCCTCTATCCACCGCCTGATCATCCGTCCACCCATAGCAGTCAGTGTTTTATCTAAAATCCACAGTAAAGAGCCTTTTCTGTCTTTTTCCCTGACTGTTTCGGTCAGCTCTAAATTTCTGCGGGTAGGTATATCCAGAACCATTATCATGTTTAAATCATATATTTTAACTTTGTTTATATGCGTCAACACCCTCTTTTGGGTTGATTTTAAATAATGCAACAGCGCCCCAGTGGATTGAATACCGACATGCCCGGGATAAAAACCCAAGCCCTCCACAGATACCACATTAAATTGGTCCCTAATTTGATTAATTGAATAGTTTTTTTCGTAGGCCCAAGGATCGTATTCTGATATATAAACATTAAGTTTTTTATCAATAGATTTTATAACATCGATATAATTCGATTCACCATCAATAAAATAAATTATTTCCTTAGGTTCTATTTTGGTAACCTCATCTATTATCTTCTGTTTTTTTTCTTGTTCGATAACCTGAGTACAAAGAAGCTCCCCGGTAGAGATATCTACATACGTCAGTCCACATCCCTTGGCAGAAACATACATGGAAGCTAAATAATTGTTTTCCTTATCTTCCAATAAATCGGTATCAATCAACGTTCCGGGAGTAATAATTCTTACAACATCCCTTTTCACAATTCCTTCAGCTTTGGAAGGATCCTCAACCTGTTCACATATTGCAACCTTGTACCCTTTTGAGATTAATCTATCTATATAAGCATCCGCGGCATGGTGCGGAACTCCACACATTGGAGCTTTGTCGGTCTTGCCCCTGGAGGTTAAAGCTATCTCCAATTCCCTGGAGGCTATCTTAGCGTCCTCAAAAAACAGTTCGTAAAAATCCCCCAACCTAAAAAACATGAGACAATCCTTATGTTTCTCTTTTAATTCTGTATATTGTTGCATCATAGGAGTTAACCTGCCCAAACCTATTCCTCCTTATCGTCCCCATAAACCTGTATATGATTATACCAAACAAATAAACCAATTTAAAATGAAACACCGATAGCTTCCGATTATAATTACTGCGACTATTTACCCTACAACATTTCCATTTAAAAAAAAGGTTCTTGTTTCTGTAATTTGTACCTCTACCAATTCCCCAATTAAATTTTCCGATCCGTCAAAATTGACCAATTTATTTCCTCTTGTTCTACCCATCAATCTATCAGGATTTGTTTTGCTGGGTCCTTCAACCAGCACTTCCACAACCCTGCCTAAATAATTCTGATTAATTTCTGCACTGATTTGGTTTATCTTTTCTAACAAACGGTTAAACCTGTCCTGTTTTGTTTTTCTATCAACTTGTTCTTCCATACTTGCTGCCGGCGTACCTTGCCTGGCAGAATATAGAAATGTAAACGCGGAATCATATCTTACTTTTTCCACCACATCAAGGGTATGTTGAAAGTCTTCCTCCGTTTCCCCGGGAAACCCTATTATAATATCTGTAGTAAGCCTAATTTCAGGTACCTTATTTTTTAATTTTTCAACCAAAGTTAAATACCTTTCCTTTGTATACCTTCTGTTCATAATTTCTAAAACATGGCTGCTACCGGATTGCAGCGGAAGATGAAGGTGTTCACAGACCTTATCGCATTCCGCCATAGCATCAATCAACCTGTCAGACAAATCCTTGGGATGTGATGTCATAAATCTAATTCTTTCTATCCCCGGAACCTTGTTTAATTCCCTCAACAGGCCTGCAAAATCGGTATTATTATTTGATGTTTTACCATATGAATTCACATTTTGACCGAGAAGCATGATTTCCTTTGTACCATTTTGTGCAAGAACAGTTACTTCACCTATTATGTCCCGCATTTCTCTGCTACGTTCCCTTCCCCTTGTATAGGGCACAATACAGTAAGTACAGAAATTATTACATCCGTACATGATGTTAACAAACGCTTTTATTTTATACTTGCGGTTAGCCGGCAGGCCTTCTATTATGTTACCCTCATTCTCCCATACTTCTATAAACATATTTGGAGATTCCATGGATTTCATCAATAATTCAGGAAACCTAAATAGATTATGTGTCCCAAAAATTAAATCCACATGTTTATATTTATCTCTTATTTTTTCTACCACATGGGGTTGCTGCATCATGCATCCGCATACAGCTATTATAAGGTTGTCCTTCTTCCGTTTTAAATTTTTTAATGCCCCTAGATTTCCATACACTTTTAACTCCGCATTTTCCCTGACACAGCAGGTGTTATATATAATCAGATCTGCCTCTTCTTTGTTATCCGTAGCCATATATCCCATTTTTTCAAGCATGCCGGACAATACCTCCGAATCGTGTTCATTCATCTGGCAACCAAAGGTAGTAACAATATATTTTTTATCTTTGCCGTTATTGTATATTTTAAAATTTTCAATAATATTCTGTTGCCTTTTTATTTCCTCCGGCGAAACAGCTGTTTTTCCTTTTTTGTCCATATACACCCTCCTGTATATTTAACCATATATGAAATGGCTCATATAATATCATAAGCTAACAGTTATATATAGTTTTGTAACTATTCCAACTGATTATATAGCCATCCATTATCCATAAAGAAACTATTGAAAAAATAATAACACCGAAAACAAAAGCCATTTTGTTGTCCAATCCCGGAAATCCCATAGGAGTAGTATATACAAAATCCGAAATTGACATGACAGCTAAGCTGGCCAAGAAATACAATCTATTTATTATAAGTGATAAAGTATATCGGGAATTTGTATATGACGGATTTAAATTTACAAGTTTCGGAAATATAAAGGAAATTGAAGACAGGGTTATAATAGCGGATAGTATATCTAAACGTTATAGTGCCTGCGGAGCCAGAATCGGATCGATTGCAAGCAAGAACAAAAAATTGATTGAACAAATACTTAAGTTATGCCGGGGCAGGCTTTGTGACCAACCCTCGAACAAACAGGAGCTATTAAACTGTATAAAGCAACACAGAGCACATATTTTGATGACATTAACAAAGAATATGATAAGCGTAGACAAATTGTATATGAAGCTCTACAAACCATGCCCGGTGTATTATGTAAAAAACCCACCGGCATAAAATTATTTATATTATTTTTTCATACGGGCTTGTTTTTTATAAAAAAATGTCTCCAGAGGTACTAAACTATAACGATTTGGCAGAATTATCTGTTCCGTACTGCCTACGAACAGAACCCCACCATTGCTTAATGAATTATAAAATTTTCTGTATATATTATCCTTAGCTTCTTCCGTAAAATATATCATTACATTCCTACATATAATTAAATCACATTGATTCGGATACCTGTCCTCAAGCAAGTTAAGATGCCTAAAATTTACCCGTTTCTTTATTTTTTCGCTTATTTTATATTTTCCATCACTTTTTACAAAAAAGGATTGTACAAATTCCTTAGGAAGGTTATCCAAACTCTTTTCAGAATATACACCTATGGAGGCTTTTTCCAGAGCACCCCTGTCAATATCGGTAGCCAATACAAGAATTTGATCAAACGGAAAAAACTTGGAAAGTAGCATTACCAAGGAATATGGCTCCTCGCCAGTCGAACAAGCAACGCTCCAGATTTTCAGATTTGATCTGAGTTCCAACAAATAGGGGATTATGTTATGTTCTAATACCTTCCATTGTTCGGGATTACGATAAAATTCCGATACATTTATGGTTAAATAATTAATGAATTCATCCCGCAGTTTGGAATCTCTTTTTATAGCATTGAAATAGGAATTAAAGGAGGTAAATTTATTACGGGAAATTAAGGATTCTATTCTCCTTTTCATTTGGCGTTCTTTATAACTATTTAAATCTATCCCGGTAAGTTTATAAACCTTTTCTTTGAAGGCCTTATATCCTTGCATAAAATTGTCCCCCTGTCAAAACGTATTAGTATATTGTATTAATGCATTGTGATAAAAAATAAAGAGCCTTCGACTCTTTATTTTTCGTCATTAATTTCTTCCACATCCTCGTCTGTTGCTATATTTTCGTTGTCATCAATATATTGTTCCTCTTCGTCCTCCCCCTTTACCGCCCTATCGTCATTACCCTCATCATCAATGCTTTGTTCCTGCTCGTCTCCTTCATTTGTTACTATATTATTAACACTATCATCAGTGGGTTGTTCTTGCCCATCCTCTTCATCTGTTACCACATAATCATTGATATCATCGATGTGTTGTTCCTGCTCGTTATCCCCATTTATTATTATGTCGTCATCATTATATTCAGTGTGTTGTTCCTGCTCGTCTCCCCCATCTGCATCTATATCAACTGCTGAGATACTAAGACTGATGCGCCTATCCTCCGGTTTTATATCTAAAACTTTTACTTTTACTTCTTGTCCAACATATAGTTTATCTGACGGCTTTGAAATATGTTCTTCACTAATTTGGGAAATATGCACCAATCCATCCAGCCCTAACTCTAATTGAACAAAAGCGCCAAAATCTACTAATCTGACAACTTTGCCCTCAATTATACTTCCTACCGGATATTTTTGTTCAGCTGTTTCCCACGGATGCGGCCGGGTTTGTTTCAGTCCTAGGGACACCCTACCCCTATCCTTATCAAAATTTAAAACCTGCACTTCCACAATATCCCCAACATTTACAACCTCTGTCGGATGTTTTACTCGTCCCCAAGATAACTCTGATATATGTATAAGGCCATCAACACCACCTATATCGACAAACGCACCAAAATTTGTAATACGTTTTACCTCACCCTGAATACGGATGCCTTTTTCCAATCTGGAGAATAGTTCCTCCCTCTTCAGTCTATTTTCTTCCTCCAACACAACCCTTCTGGATAAAATTACCTTGTTTTTTCGTCTGTCTATTTCAATTATCTTAGTTTCGAGGCTTTGGCCTTCAAAAACCTTCAAATCATCAACATAATGATCTGATAGATGGCTTGCCGGTATAAAACACCTAATTCCACGTATCATTGCTATTACCCCACCTTTTACAGCCTCAACCACATTTGCTTCAACCAGAGCCTCCTCTTCTTTTATGTTTTCCAGGTAGTCCCATCCCTTCACTATGGTTACCCTTTTTTTCGATAACAAAACATTACCCTCTCCATCATCTAAACTCAACACATAAACCTCAATTTCGTCCCCTTCCGTAGCAATATCAGAAGGATTTACAGTTACATCATTTGATATTTCATCCTTCGGAATTATCCCATCCGATTTATATCCTAAATTTACTATGATTTCATCATCAGTAACATTTATGACCTCACCCGTAACAATTTCTCCCCTTCTTAATCTCACCATTGATTTTTCTATTTCTTCCATTAAATCCTGCATATCACCATTCATATTTAAACCTCCTAAAGTAATTTTATCTCTATAATATAATGACTATTAACTAATGTCTGTTGATTCCCACATTTTTAGCTAATAGATAAATCACTTAATTTTTCAACCACTTCATCAATAATCCACTTGGGGGTGGAGGCTCCTGCGGTAACACCAACTACTCCATAATTTTTTAATATATCGATTGGTAATTCCTTTGCAACTTCTATATGGAAAGTGGTATCTGGTTTTTCACTTTTACAGATATCCACAAGTTTTTGGGTGTTGGAACTATGGTACCCGCCTATCACCACAACAGCTTCAACATTTTTTGCCAGGTCCCTGGCGGATTCTTGCCTGTCCACCGTGGCTGAACAAACTGTGTCAAACTTTATAACCTGTTCGGCTTTTTTTTCAACCATGTTGCTGAGTTCTTTATACAGGTTTGTCGGTATTGTTGTTTGTGCAACAATACATAATTTCTGTGCGAAGGGAATTTTTTCAACATCATTTTTTGTTTTGACAATGTATGCCCGATTGTCACACCATCCGTTAATACCTATTACCTCCGGATGGTCCGGATTTCCTACGATAACAATAGTATATCCCTTTGCATTATATTTCTTAACTATGTTTTGAATCTTTCTGACAAAAGGACATGTAGCGTCGATTATATCAATATTTTTTTTGTTAATTAGGTCATATACATTTTTGGAAATACCATGGGAACGGACAATTACAATACTGTTATCCCCGAGATCTTCTAAATTATTATTTACTTTTATCCCGGCATCCTGTAATTTGTCTACAACTTGTTGATTATGAATAAGGGGCCCCAAGGTATAAATATCTTTTTTATCATTGTTGTCATCTAATTTCCCAAAAGCAATCTTTATGGCTCTTTCTACCCCAAAACAAAACCCGGAGTGGTCTGCTACAATAACCTTCATCTATATCCTCCCATATGTTTGATTATATAATCAACTCTGCAATAATTCTACATAAAACATGAAAATCCTTTATTAATTGCAAATAAACCCATATTTCACTAAATTGCCAGTTCTCTAATCACATTTAATATGTTTTGGCTTAACTTTTGATACTCATCAGTAGAAACCTTTTTCCCATAATAATCAGATAAGTCTATAGGTTTTCCTATCATTATTTTTATTTTACTAAAAGGTTTATAATTTCCCGTAATAGCCACCGGTATAACAGGGCTCTTTGTTTTAATTGCAACCATAGCTAAACCGGGTTTTGCTTTTAAAATTTCACCCTGTTTACTTCTGGTCCCTTCAGGAAATATACCAAAAATCTCCCCATTGTTTAAAATCTTTAACGCTGTTTTTACTGCTCCAATATCAGCACCGCCCCGCTTCACAGGAAATACCCCTAATTTATTTAAAATTGAAGCAAAAAGTCTATTAGAAAATAGCTCCTCTTTTCCCATATAGTTAACCTTTCTCGGTAAAAGTGCTGCGATAACAATAGGATCCATTAAACTGAAATGGTTGGAAGACACCACGCCCCTGCCTTCTTTTGGAATATATTCTTTCCCTCTGATCTCTATTCTGTAAACTAGGGAAAGTAAAAACCCCGCAAAACTCTTTACAATCCTATAAAACAGCATTATTCTACTTCCCCTCCTCCAGTATTGAAACTATTTTGTTCATAACATCCTCCACAGATAGATCTGTTGTATCTATAACAACCGCATCGTCTGCCTTAGCTAACGGCGAGAATTTTCTTTCCCTGTCAATTTTGTCCCTGTTTATTATATCTTTTTTTACATCATCAAGATTCACATTAAACCCTTTATCTTTAAGTTCCTTATATCTTCTGTAACTTCTCTGTTCAACAGTTGCTGTTAGGAAAATTTTTAAATCTGCGTTATCGAGAACATGTGTTCCTATATCCCTTCCGTCCATCACCACATCCTGGCCGAGGGCTATTTTCTTCTGTGTATCAACCAGGATCCTTCTTACCTGAGGAATTTTGGCAACATAGGAAACACTTTTATTTACTTCGGGAAGCCTAATTTCTTCGTTAACTATTTTATCATCCAAATAGACATCGCCCAAAAAAAATCTGATATCACTTTCCTGCGCCAGTTTAATTATTGCATCTTCATCTCGAACATTCACGTTGTTTGCCAAGACCTTATATGTAAGAGCCCTGTACATCGCACCTGTATCTATATATGTTATGTTTAAATATTCAGCAATTTTCTTAGCAATTGTACTCTTGCCGGAACCTGCAGGCCCGTCCACTGCAATCTGCATACACTCTATGCCCCCTTAGAATAGATTTAACCACCAGTTTAGGTGGTTATCTTGAACATACTCGCCCCTTACACTTCTAAAGGAAATTATACATTAATTTTTAATATTCTACAAGTTTTCTATATTTTTATTACAGCTAAGGTATTGATATCCCTTCTCAGGATTATATGGTTATTACCCAACACATTGTTTATATTCGCGGACATGTTTTTTATTTCAATTCTGATATTATCGTCATACATGGAGCCATTTACCTGTATTACATCTCCGTCACAAACAGTTATTATAGCTTGGTTATTTTCCTCAAATTCATAATCAAATAATTCACCATTTATAATTATTTCTAACATTGGATACGTTTTATTTCCCTTAATTGCAATCTCTATAGTCCCTTGGGTTGATGTGTTATCTCCGGGGCCAGTAGCACTGAACTCAAAAAAATGTGCCCTGATACATTGACTATACACCCTTACTGTGTTGAACCCAATTAATAGAGCGAATACAAACATAACAGTAATGATAATGAGTTTTTCTGTAAAAAAGCGTTCTTTTTGCCTCGATAATACCTTTTTGTTGCCCATTGACCGCATTCCCCACAACATTTAAAATTATAAACATTCTTATGAGTTATATATTACCTCTTATATAATTATATCCATATGGCATGTGTCGTTATACTTAATTAGAACAGGCCCATAATGCCTGAATTCCACCAAATTAATAGAACCGTTTCCCAATTTTAATTTATAATAATGCTTTAACTCCATAGAGAGAACATTGAGTAAAAGTAAACGGATTATCGTGCCATGGCTGACTACCAGAATTGTACTTTTTTCGGATTTCATGATTTTATCATCGACAAATTCGATTATGCGGTTTTGTGCAATTTCCGTGGTTTCACCCTTTGGTATATTTGCAAGATGCGGTTCTTCCATCCAGGTTTTAAAAACATCAGGATATTTTTCTTTAATTTCCGGGCGGGTCAGTCCTTCCCATTCTCCAAAATTCATCTCAACCAATCTATTGTCCAATTTACAGCTCAGGCCTTTTGTATTTGCAATAATTTGTGCTGTAAGGTGGGCACGCTCCAGAGGGCTACAAAAAATTTCATCCAATTCAATATCTTCAAAATATCTCCCCAATTTTTTTGCCTGTTGAACCCCTAGGGAAGTTAAACTGGAATTTTTATTTCCCTGGGTTCTGCCCTCCAAATTCCATGATGTTTGTCCATGCCTAACCAAATATAACTTTTTCATTATAATCACCCCCTGTTTATCAGCCCTGATTTCTTTCCTGATAAACATTATATTTTTTCCAGATTTCCTCAAGTGTATTAAAATGTTCAGTTATTTTTTCCTTTTCGCACATTCCCACCGCTACTATCAAGGCATTTATTAAACTTAGAGGTGCCACCAATGAATCAACAAACGATACCATATTACTTTTGGCAGTTAAAGTATAATCTGCCAGGCTTGCTATTGGAGACAACAAACTATCAGTTATACCTATAATTGTTACCCCTTGTTCCCTTACATATGACAATGCGTCTACTGTTTGCACAGAATATCTGGGAAACCCCATCCCTATAACTATATCTGTTTTAGATACTCTGAAAACCTGCTCAAAAATATTGCTGATACCATGATGAACTATTTTAACATTATCCAAAATCAAGTTTAAATAAAAACCGAAATAATCAGCAAGGGCCATCGAGCTCCTCAAACCGACTATATATATTTTTTCAGCCCCGCATATTTTTTTTATCACCTGCTGAAAAATCTCATAATCTATGTTTTCTAATGTGGACCTGATGTTATCAATGTCGGCCCCCAACACCTTTTTTAGCACCGAACCCCCATCCGAATACTCACCGGCCATTTCCACACGTTGGACGGTAGTTAATTTTATTTTTATGATTTCCTCCAGACCTTTCCGAAGTTGCGGATAACCATCAAACCCCAAGGCATTGGCAAACCTGACAACTGTTGACTCACTGACGCCGACCTCATCGGCAAGTTTAGATGCTGTCATAAAGGCCACTTTATCATAGTTCTCTATAATGTACCGAGCAATTAATTTTTGGCTTTTACTAAATTCGGAAAACCTTCTTTGTATTTGATTAATCAGATCTCTTTTATTTCCATGCATAATAGCCAATCACCCTATTTTTATTTTATCCTTTAGATTAAATTATAGAACCCAATGAGGTGTTTTTATTGGTAGCCATAGCACAATTTAAATAATAAACTACAGTGCTATTTATAAATATCCCATTTTTTCAGTTCCTTGAAATGTTCAAAATTAGTGAGATCAAAATGTATCGGCGTAATAGAAATATAGTTTTCATTAACTGCCATAATATCACTATCAGGATTCTGTTCCATCTCCCGTACCGTACCTGACATCCAGTAGTATACATTGCCCCAGGGGTCCTTCCTTTCAATAAATGCGTTATCATATTTCCTTATTCCCAATGTGGTTATTTTTGCACCCTTAATCTCGTTCTTGGGCTTATCCGGATAGTTAACGTTAACCACTATGTTGTGCAATTTGTTGTTTTGCATAATCTTTTTGAGTAACTTTGAAGTAAATTGTGCAGCGTCATCAAATTGGCTCGCTTCATAGCTACCCATCGATACCGCGATTGATGGGATGTCCATAATGGCTGACTCTACGGCAGCTGAAACAGTACCGGAATAGATTACATCAGTTCCCAAATTAGGTTCATCATTAATGCCTGAAATAACCACATCCGGTTTTCTGGTTTTAAATAATGCTTCGATTCCCATTTTCACACAGTCTGCAGGCGTCCCGTTTATTGAATAGGCTTCGATTTCCGTATCAAAAAATTTAACCTTTTTTACCGTCAAGGGACTACGCATTGTAATGGCATGCCCGGTAGCACTTCTTTCACCGTCCGGGGCGACAACCAGCACCTCCCCGTTATTTTGCATATGTTTCGCAAGTTTATATATTCCCTCAGCAAAAATACCGTCATCGTTAGTAACCAAAATACGCATGAGCTACCTCCTCACGATTTCAAGCCTCAATAGACCGATTTTTTTTCTAAATTCGTATTTTTACTAAATCTAAATTTATGCACCTATAATTATATCATAAAACACCGTGACAACTGAACCGAACAGATAGAGTTCCTGCACATAATGGTTGCATACAGGACTTTACGCTTTCCATAATAAAAACCCCTACATTATATAGGGGCCATTAATTTTTTATACGGGATGGGTTTTTTCTTTTTCGTTATACAATGTTGTTTCTATTTTATATTTATCCGCCCATCTATTTTTAAAGAAATTCATCGCAACCTGTGGGAATAATGCATAACTGAGTACATCTTCCTCCTGTTCCAAGTATTCCTTCATTTCTTCTCTGATGGATTGTAATTGGGGTTTTATTAAATCAGCCGGACGACACGAAATTACCTCTTCATCTCCTATAATTTTTCGCTTGATTTCGTCTTTAATGGGTACCGTCGGTTGCCCATATAGGCCTCTGACATAATCCTTAACCTCATTTGGCACCATTTTGTACCTCTCACCGGTAATAACGTTAAATACCGCCTGGGTACCCACTATTTGACTCGTGGGAGTTACCAATGGAGGATAACCCAAGTCTTCCCTAACCCTTGGAACCTCTTTGAGTACCTCATCAAAAAGGTCCAATCTGTTTTGGGATTCGAGTTGTGATATAAGGTTTGACAACATTCCACCTGGAACCTGGTATATCAAGGTCTTCGGGTTTACCCCTAAAACCTTCGGATTGATTAAGCCTTCCTCTAAATATTTCTCCCTCAAAGGCCTGAAATATTCTGTAATCTCGTTGAGCGCCTCTAAGTCCAGACCCGTGTCATATTGGGTCCCCTTCAGGGCAGCTACCAATGGTTCTGTCGGAGGCTGAGATGTTCCCAGCGCCAATGGAGAAATTGCTGTATCCACTATGTCAACACCTGCCTCAATGGCCTTCAAATAGGTCATCGATGCGATGCCACTGGTATAATGAGTATGCAACTGTATAGGAACCTTAATCACTTTTTTCAATTCTGTAATTAACTCAAATGCCACATAGGGGGTCAGTATCCCCGACATATCCTTAATGCAAACAGAATCCGCGCCCAGGTCCTCCAGTTCCTTTGCCCTTTTTATATAATATTCCACATTATGTGCCGGGCTAGTGGTATAAGACAGTGCACACTGTGCATGCCCACCCTCTTCCAGGGTTGTCCTTATTGCTGTTTCCAAATTTCTTATATCATTCAGTGCATCAAAAATTCTCACTATGTCTATTCCGTTATAAATCGCCCTCTTAACAAACTCCGATACCACGTCATCAGCATAATGTTTGTATCCCAAAATATTTTGTCCCCTCAAAAGCATCTGGAGTTTTGTATTTTTAACAACTCTTTTTATACTGCGTATTCTCTCCCAAGGGTCTTCGACTAAAAATCTCAGGCTGGCGTCGAATGTAGCCCCACCCCACATCTCCAGCGAATAGTAACCTACCTGGTCCATTTTTTCGGCAATAGGCAGCATTTCTTCGGTTTTCATCCTCGTAGCTAGTAAGGATTGGTGTGCATCCCTCAACACTGTTTCCGTAATTTTTATCTTAGCCATTCGTTTTCCTCTCCTATAAATAATATAAATTATACAATAACATAAGATTTAGCTATATGCAATATAGAATTATTAAAATTGCTTGTTTCTATACTATTTTGTTTGAAAACGAGGTCCTTCTATTTTTTTTCAATAAAGATAATAACCGGCGGATTATTTTCCTGATTTATGTAACAACAATTCATTACGATAAAATCTTTATTTGAAAGACTTTCTACAAAATTTAGGACCTGTTGTTTTTCTTCCATGCCTCCTCTATGCCCATAATATATAATTATAGATATTATACCCCTAGTTCTTAAAAGTTTCAACACTGATTTGATGCCTTTAATGGTGGAACTTGGCCTGGTTATAATCGAATGATCCCCTTGTGGTAGGTATCCTAAATTAAACATCGCCGCACTTATAGAATTTATCGGATAATTCTCTATGTTTTCATGACTGTCCCTGATGAGTCTTACATTATAACCGTTCAGCTCATTATCGGTCAAATTTTTAAGTGTTCTATCTAATGCTATTTGTTGTATGTCAAAAGAGAAAACACTTCCATTCGGACCCACACACCTGGCCAGGAATAGCGTATCATTCCCATTACCCATGGTGGCATCTACCACTACATCACCTTTGCTAATTTTTCCCCCCAGTACATAATGTACAAAGGAAGTTGCTTTAATGACTGAGCCCCGCATGTTGATCCCCTCTTGTTTATGTTTGTTGTATATTTAACACCTGGCTATATGGTTTCTTACATCCTTTAGGAATGCTAAACGAATCCCCGAACTATAACCGGCTTATATATTCAATCTCCTGCCCGGTAAGATATCTCCAGTTTCCAACTTCCAAGTTTCCAATACCTATTTTGCCTATCTTAATTCTTTTTAATTCTAATACCGGATGGCCTATGGCATTGCACATTTTTCTGACTTGGCGGTTTTTGCCCTCCTTGATGGTTATCTCGACAAGACAGTCATTGCCAAATTTCTTCAAAATTTTTATCCCGGCAGGTGCCGTAACATAATTTTCTATCTTTAAACCTCTCTTGAAATTGTCTAAATCTTTCCTATCCGGAATACCTTTGATTCTTGCAATATATACCTTCGGAACCTCAAATTTAGGATGTGTTAATTTATATGTTAATTCACCATCATTAGTAAGTATGAGAAGTCCTGAGGTATTATAATCCAACCGTCCGACCGGAAATATACGGTAAGGTACATCAACCAAATCAACAACCTTTTTCCTATTAAACTGTTCCCTTACAGTAGTTATATATCCCTTGGGCTTGTGTAACAAAATATAAACCTTGCGTCCCTCCGGGGTTATGTTTTTGTTGTCCACACAAACTGAATCGATTTTGGGATTTATTTTAAAACCCATCTTAGTAACCGTCTTTCCGTTGACCTTTACCCTTCCACTACTTATTAATTTTTCACTTTTTCTTCTCGAAGCAACGCCGCAGTCAGCCAAAAATTTTTGTAGCCTCATCTGTTCCATCCTATCCTTTGTCTATTATTTCTATTCTAGCTTTTCAGAATAAATATTCAGTAGATTCAACCGTTCTAATTTGTTTTTAATAACCTCTGTATCAGTAGTATACAGATTCAATTCTTTCATACGCTTAAAATAATCTGTACCTGCAAATGTAAATCTTTCTTTCAATCCTTCCGTAACCTTAATCCTTTCATTTGCGTAGGCTATCAAGTCCCCCGAAGCAATAGATCCCGGTAACTGTAAAAATGGAATTCCTAAAAACGCCCTGACACTATTATGCCCTGCCAGGCTTCCGGTTACGATGGCCTCTGTATGGCCCACAAAAAGTCCGGATTTTTCCCCAGCACAAAATAAATTTTGTATTCCGACTACCTTCATATTGTTATCCCTCGGTGCCATGGACAAATAGCGTATTGAATTACCAATCCCCCCTGAATAAGGGTCTTCATATTTCGCATTCTCGAAACCCTCGATTTTCCTGAGTTTATCCAGGGGATAAAATGGAGCCATAAGCTTGGCATGGCCTGTATCAAGCAACACTATATTTTCTGCATACTCCTTTAAAGCATACTGCTGGCAAACCTTAATGTCAAGTTTACCCATATTAATATCTTCATCCGGAATTTTAACCACTACAACACCCTTTTCATTTAGTTCATCAATTATTTCCTTAGATAAAGAGCCTTTGTTCAGTTTGCAGGACCCGCTAAACGCACCGGGGTCACCGTTTACTCTCTGCCCCAAGATATCCTCTATCCCTGCCCTTTGGCTCAAGCTGACTCTCGGCCCAAAGGACGGGCATCTCAACACACACATTGCACACCCGTTGCCATATTTTCTACAATTCCCCATGGGCCCCGTGGAACCTGTGGTTTCAATAAATATATCTCCCTCGAGCACACTATTATCAAGAAATTTGATTGCCATAATTCTATCCTCGTCTCTGATTACATCTGTTACCCTATGTTGAAGATACAGATTGATCCCCATAGTTTCAATTAATCTTCTAACCTGAGCTTCTATGATCGATACATCATATAAACTGCAATGTTTATGGCCCGGGAAATCTAAATTTTTATGTCGTGAACACCTATCAGTTATCTCGAACAATTCAGGTGCACCAAGCAGTATGGTTTCTTCCGCTGCAGTATATCTGCCGTTGTTTCTCATAATCCCTCCTACATTTCCCAGCCCTAATAACATATCTGTTCTCTCAAAAAGATGCACATCTCCCCCCGCTTTCTTAGCGGTAATTGCAGCTGCACAACCTGCCCATCCTCCTCCTATAATTATAATTTTAGCCATTCCCATAGCCTCCCCCTTCTATATTTATATCTTTTGAGCCTTACAGGTTCTAACGAGTGTCCCCGTTTTGTCTTTTTTAATACAAGACCCACAAATCCCCTCACCACAACATATTGCGTTGTTATTAGTCGTAACAAACTTTACATTATCTGTTTCCTTCATATATTTAATGACTTTATTCTGTAACACGTCTGAACCACCTATAAAAACTAATTTATAGTTATTTTTTTTCATGAGTTTTCTACATAAGATTGCAACATCATTTGATGACATATCTACTTCTTTTATAGGCCCCCCAAAATATTCCTCGATAAAATTATGCTCATCAGCTCTTTTATTAACAATAATATCTACAACATTGTTATTTTTTAATAAATGTTTTATGGGCAGTATTGCAGGTGCTTGTGCTATTCCTCTAGCCAGCACCAGACATTTGGCGTCCTGTGTTGTCTTAAGAGCATTCAAACCGAATATACCGTTCCAATAGGGCCCCCTGACAATTATAATGCCCCCATGATCCATCAATTTTTTAGTCTTTATCCCACGAGCTTCTATTGCCATTTTTATTAGTGACTTTTCTTCATCACAGTCCATAATTGATATTGGAACATCAAAAAAATAATCGCTATGTTTATTCCTTACAAAAACATAAGAACCCGGCTGTTTTAAGACTCTCGCCATGTATTTTGTAACTTGTATCGATAAAACCATAACCCTCCCAACGACTTTACTGTCAATTACAGAATATTCCTTAGGTTCCCTTACTTCCTTTTTTTTGTTCCCTGAAAAATAGAATTCATCATAAATACATACACCCATCCAGTTGCAATCACAATAGCCCTTCCCTTGCAACTGTGTACATATAATACAGCTATTCTCCTCCGCTAGGTGACAGGGACAATAGTCGCTGCCTGCATCCACACATTGCCATTGTTTAGAATTCATAAAACCTCCCCCTTAGGGTTAACCTCTGCTTTAATTTGGATATTCCTATGCCTATATAAAAAAATTGACCATATTGTTATCATATTTTGCCAATGGTATTGTGTTACTGATTTTTTATATAAAAAATCCCCGAGTAACTTGGGTTACTCGGGTTCCCCTCAGTAAACAAGGCCCTTTGTATAGATTTTTAAGTCACACATGTTTTTTATAGAAAATTCAATGATAAATTTATAGGAGGCTAACCCTTTTCTTTATACCAAAAAAATCCCTAATTTTATCCTTATAATCTCGTTTTTCTATGGATTCATTGGTAACCAGATATGTTGTATTGAGTATCCTCCCGTCTAAATATGTGGTCATCTTACCTATGTTCTGTCCTTTTCCCACAGGAGCATGCAAAACCCCGGGTATATCAATAACTGTAAGAAGTTTTTCTTTTTCTCCCTTAGTTAACGGAATAACACAATCTTTATGTGCATTCAAAGAAACCTCCTTATTTTTCCCATCCAGGACTCTGGTTCTGGTGATTGTTTGCCCCTTATCAAACAGGGCATGGGGTTTATACAGGTTGAAACCTTCATCTAATAACTTTGTGGCAGCATCAAACCAGTTGTAATTATTCAACGTTACGGTGATTAACTGCATATTACCCCGGGTCGCGGATGCTACCAAGCACCTGCCCGCTCTCATTGTATAACCGATTTTTACCCCGTCGCCACCTTCACATATATCCAAGATTGCATTTTTGTTCGAAAAATATTTATGACCCTCTCTTTCGGCCACCCAAAATTTTGTTTTTGCTACCTTTTTAAATGTTGGGTTTTTGAGGGCTTCCCTTGTGATTAACGCCAAATCATACGCTGTTGTATAATGATCTTCTTCATGTAAACCATGGGGATTTGTAAAATTCGTGTTTTTCGCCCCTATCTTCCTTGCCCTTTCATTCATTAATTTTGCAAAATCCTCGATAGAACCCGATACTTCATATGCTATTGCCGCAGCGGAATCGTTCCCCGACCTTAACATCAGACCATATATCAAATCCTCTGCCTTGATTCTTTCGTTAGCCATTAAATATATGGAAGACCCTTCTATACCTAGGGCCTCAGGATGTATTTTTACCTTTTTATCCAATGGAATATTTTCAATTGCCAATAATGCTGTCATAATTTTTGTGGTGCTAGCCATAGGAAGTTTTGTATGTATGTTCCTTTCGTACATAACCCTCCCTACATTCGCATCCATAACAATAGCAGACCGTCCTCCCACCTCCAGCTCTGTACTATGCTCATTTCCGTAGGATATAGTTGTCATCATACTGATAACACAGATTAATATTACATATATTTTTCTTTTGTGCACAAACTTCACCCCAAAAAATGATTTTTTTATTTACCGCAAACATTATTAGTATTTACATCAAAACATTATTAATTCCACAATTAAAAAAAGATAAGCATGTTTTACCTATCCTTTTTTTGTGATATAACCGAATTATTTATATTTTATTTCGCAACCGAACTCCTTGGCAATCTTCTCCGCTTCCCTTATATCTTCTTTGTCCCATATCGACCATCCGCCCTTTAAATTGCCATTAACATATATTTCAACCTTATCGTCTTCAAAGATCATTATTTTTTCATTCCTTTTCTGCATCTGCTTTATTTGATTGTTAACGGCCTCAACAGGGTCTAATTCCATAACTCTCATGGCAATAAACAAGCAGGACATAGCGTCTTGTAGCTCACGTTTTGCCTTATCTATGTCCCCCTTCATAAGGGCCTTTAATGATTCCGCTACCTCTTCATTCAGATGGCTCAAAGTTGTTTTAGGATCATCTGTAGTATATTTCCTGTTTTGCCATATATCCTCGATAGCCTGCCTTATGTCCATAATTTTTACCCCCTTGTAAAACCTCCATTTTATTATATCTTTTTGTGTTAATTTTTTCAAATTAATTTTGATACATAGTTTTATATTTATTATGGATTTCCGGCATTCCTGTCTCCAATTTCTAGCCCCTGGCATGGATTAAGCAATAAAAATGGGGCCGAAAAGTGCCCCTTATTCAAAACTAATGGTTTTATTCTCTTCGCTGCTTTTGTTGTTTTTACTGAAGGCTGATTGCAAACTGTCAATAACCTTGGGCGTTGAATTTATGATTGTATCAATCAAATTGGCATTTTGATCTACTGACATTAATTTCATTTGTCCACCGCCCACTACCATAAATGCCACCGGTTGTATGGATATTCCCGCACCTGCACCACCGGCAAATGGTAATTGGTCCTTGCTCGTTTCCCCGTTCCGCTCCCCTTCCTTGTCCTTTTTTGTATTTTCAAAATCCCCACCGCCTGATGCAAACCCAAACGACACCCTGGAAATCGGAATTATTGTTGTGCCGTCTATTGTTTCAACCGCGTCACCGACAATGGTGTTAACATCTACCATTTCCTTAATAGTTTCCATTGTAGTTTTCATTAATGATTCTATTGGATGCTCACTCATTTTTCACACCATCCTTTATTCGCGCTAATATTGCCTTTATGTTCGCATTAATAATATAGCCCAATTTAATGCTAAATATACCGTTAATAGAAGTTTCAAATGTGTTAACGTTATAGTCAGGAACTACATTTATTGATACATCAGGGAAATCATAACCCCTGGTTATAAAAGAAATAATAGAGGTTTTTATAGCCCATATTGCTCCTGCTAAAATAGCTGTCTCTGCTGCATCATTCGTGCCAATTTTGGTGTACCAACATATACTGTTAAAAACCAATTTTTCTCTTACATAATGTTCATATTTGACATTGGTTTTTTTGTAACTATCTACTATTTTTCCCCTATCAAATATATCTCGAAAAAAGCCCCCATGATCAACAGATTTATTCTTTTTATCTATTGCCCCATTATCAATACCCAATATAGGAATAGTCCTATTTCTCCTGATCAGGTCCATGGCGGAAATTCGTTTAGTATGTTTGAATATACCATACAAACCGGTCAGGCTGACTACCATACTATTGTCTTTATTACTCTTAACAATACTGAACCTGATTTTTAGGTCTGAACATAATACTCCAAACAATAAGACCCCTAATGTTGCAATTATAAAAACCAACATTTCAAATTTTCACCCTTACGCCTGTTTATATTATATTGATATTTTTTCCAATATCCTGGAATTTACACGTAAAGATCAAAATTCGTCCCACAATCCAACTGACACCGGGGATTAGGAGCCAAGAATCGGGTTCATCCCCTTATTTCCCCATCATCCTGCTGAACATTCTTCCCAGTATATCCATCATTGAAGCCTTCGGTACATCTTCCCTTGATATAATATCTACCTTCCCAACTTCCTTTCCATCCAAGGTAGCTACAATTTCACCCATTTTACCCCCCTTTGATATAGGTGCGTTAATGGACAGTGGAAGTATCACTTCCTGCTTAACACTTTCTTCTTGGCCTTTTTTAACCAATACATTCAGATCATCTTTTGCAACCGCCTCTAATTGGATTTTCTTACCTTTGTTCAATTTAACATTTCCTATAACATCATGTTTCCGGGCGATTTTTACTGTGCTATAATTAGCAAAACCATAGTCTAACAATTTCGCCGCCCCATTAAAACGAACCGAGGAAGAAGGTGCAGCCATTATTACCGATATAAATGTGCTGTTTCCCCTGGTTGCAGATGCTGCAAGACAATGTTTTGAAGTACTCGTATACCCGGTTTTTATACCGTTGGCCCCTTTGTAGGTTTTAATAAGCCTATTTGTGTTAACCAGGGATTGTTCAGATTTCTTTCTCCCAACTACCACAGTATCCATCCATGTTGTAAGCCATCTATGAATTTCCTTATGTTTTAACAATTCCCTGGACATCAGAGCTACATCATGGGCAGTTGTGAGATGTCCCTCCGCATCTAAACCGTTCGTGTTTTTAAATTTTGTGTTTTTCATGCCTAATTCCTTAGCACGATCATTCATTTGTTGTACAAACAGTTCATCCGTACCCGCTATATGTTCACCCAGCGCCACGGTAGCATCATTAGCTGACCGTATAGCCACACCCTTCATCAATTCTTCTACTGTCCTCACTTCTCCGGGTTCTAAGTAGAGCTGTGTTCCCCCCATCCTTGATGCCTTTTCACTGACAACTACCTTATCATTGAGAGTGATTTTGCCATCTTCAATGGCTTCCATTACCAAAAGCATTGTCATAATTTTTGTTATACTGGCCGGTGCCAACCGTTCATTTGCATTTTTTTCATATAAAATTCTTCCCGTCCCGGCATCCATCAGTAATGCAGACTTAGCATCTATATCAAAAGGCTGTGTCTCTGCATAAGCACCTAAGGTTGATGAAAACAGAGAAATAATTATTAGTATATATACAAATATACTCAGGTTTTTTTTCATTAAATATCCTCCCTATTGTGTATTTAATATTATGTTTTCCAGCCGGGCATTTTGTTATACGAAGGAAGGAAACTAAATCTAAAAAGGAATAAAGAGGTATTTTACAACCTTTTTACTCCTTTTTGGTCTACTATACCAAGTATCAGCGCTTGTTTTGGTTTAGCTGTTTTATCGATTAAATATGCGGACCCTAATTTCCTAATAGCATCCCCCCGCTTTTTATAGTTGTTATAGTGAATATATGCCAATGTATCATCTGTTTGGACATGGTCCCCAACCTTCTTGTTCAGTACAATCCCCACAGAATGGTCTATAATATCGTTTTTGGTTTCTCTACCCGCACCTAATGCCAACGAAGCCAACCCAACTTTCTTTGCCTCTATTTTGTTTATATAACCGGTTTTGTCAGATTTTAATTCATATATACCCCCGGCCTGTGGAAATAGGTCCATATTTTCTATATAATCCACATCCCCACCTTGTTCCCTGACGAGAACTTTAAATGTTTCCAGTGCCTTGCCTGTAAAAATGGAATTTTGTATTTTTTGTCTTCCTTCCCCTACTGTATTCACATTTTTAGCTAACAAAAGCATATAGGATCCCAAAATAATGCATAACTCTTCGAAATCTTCAGGCCCTTCACCTTTCAGGGTTTTTATTGCTTCCTTTACTTCTAGATTATTGCCGATAGCGTACCCCAAAGGCTCGTCCATATTTGTTATCAATGCAACGGTATTACGGCCCATACCATTTCCTATCTTGACCATTTCCCGCGCCAATTCAAATGCATCTTCTATATTTTCCATAAACGCACCACTGCCCGTTTTCACATCGAGCACAATGGAATCCGCCCCGGATGCAAATTTTTTACACATTATGCTACTTGCTATCAGGGAAGCATTGTCTACAGTAGCGGTTACATCCCTAAGGGCATATATTGCCTTGTCGGCAGGTGCTAAATTAGCAGTTTGTCCCACAATTGCAATGTTAAATTTTTTAACATTATTTATAAATTTTTCCCCGGTCATTTCAGTGCTAAACCCCGGGATAGATTCTAATTTGTCCAGTGTTCCCCCAGTATGACCCAGACCCCTACCTGACATTTTGGCTATAGGTACACCGCAGGCCGCTACCATAGGTGCTAATGCTATGGTGGTTTTATCACCTACACCACCCGTGCTGTGTTTATCTACCTTAATTCCGTCTATGTCGGTTAAATCTATTATGTCCCCTGAATTCATCATAGCTTCGGTCAAATATACAGTTTCATCTTCATTCATTTTTTGAAAATATATTGCCATTAATAAAGCCGCGGCCTGATAGTCCGGGATTGTTTTATTGGTGTATCCCCTTACAAAATAGTTTATCTCTTCCTTGGATAAGATGCCCCCGTTTCTTTTTTTCAGGATTATATCATACATCCTCATTGCATGGACACCTCTTTTATGAATGATTTAATCAAATTAATAAATTTGGGTCTGGTTTTATCGGCAATTTCCATTACCTGTTCGTGGCTTATAGTTTCAGTCCCTTCAAAAATAGCCATATCGGTTACACAAGATATGCCCATAATTTTCATTCCGCTATGTTTAGCAACTATAACCTCCGGAACTGTAGACATGCCTATTGTATCAGCCCCTATCAACCTGAACATCTTAGATTCAGCTTTTGATGAATAAGTCGGTCCACTAATTGACACATATACACCATTATGGACCTTAATCCCGATTTTTTCCCCAACTTTATGAATTAATTGGATTAAATCCTTGTCGTAGGCATCAGACATATCCGGGAACCTTGGTCCCAGCTCCGAATAATTCGGGCCGATTAAGGGATTATTCCCGGTCATGTTAATATGATCGCTTATCGCCACAAGCGCACCGGGATATAGGTCCGGATTGAGACCCCCGCAAGCGTTTGTTACCAACAACATCTCTACCCCTATGGCCTTCATTACTCTCACGGGAAAAGTTACCTCTGCCATAGAATATCCTTCATAATAGTGAAATCTGCCCTTCATTGCAACAACCTGTTTATCCATTAATTTTCCGATTACCAACTGCCCTGCATGGCCTTCAACAGTTGAAACTGGAAAGTTAGGAATGTCCCTATAATCTATAATAATAGCATTTTCTATCTCATCTGCCAGTGTTCCAAGCCCCGATCCTAAAATTAAACCTATTTTTGGGGTTTCTTTTATATTATCCAACAAATATTTTTTTGTCTCCTCAAGTTTTACCAATATATTTTTCAAGGCCTTCCCTCCTTAAATATTTTTCACTATTTTTTTGATATATATAGAAAGTTTATCCCTTACATTTTGTGCTGTCCTAATAACTTCATCATGATTTAGAGGTCTATCTGAAATACCTGCAGCCAAATTCGTGATACAAGATATTCCCAAAACCTCTACTCCCTCATGCATCGCAGCCATTGCCTCCGGCACCACAGACATGCCAACGGCATCGGCCCCCAAAAACTTAATCATTCTTATCTCGGCAGGTGTTTCATAAGTAGGCCCTGTGAAAAATGCATATACACCCTCACTGATATCGATATTGTTTTCTTTCGCTATCTTTTTAGCCAGAATTACTAAATTTTCGCTATAAACATTAGATACATCTAAAAATCTTGTCTCCAGATTATCATTGTTAAACCCGACAAAGGGATTATTAAAACCAAAATTTATATGATCTCTGATTATCATTAAATCACCGGGAACAAAACTTTCGTTTATTCCACCTGCTGCATTGGTAATGATTATCTGCTCAATGCCCAGGCTTGCCATCACTCTTACGGGGAATGTTATCTCTTTCATCGTATAACCCTCATAATAATGGGGCCTTCCTTTTAGTGCCATAACCCGTTTTTCCTCTAATTTTCCGATGACTAATCGTCCTGCATGTCCTTCTACCGTGGATACCGGAAAATTAGGTATATGTCTATAATCAACAATAATGGGGTTTTCTATTTCATCTGCCAATTCACCCAAACCCGAACCGAGGATTAGACCGATTGTGGGTTTGAAATTTATATTGCCTTTTAAATAATATTTTGCCTCCGAAATTTTTTTAAAATACCCTTTCATAGCCGCCCCCTATTTAGAATTGTTTTATAGTCAAATAACCTGATTACCCAACGAAAAACACACTGACTATGGTTTTAAACATAACCCCCGTATTTTTATCAAACTAATATGCTATATAATCAGTTCTTTAAAACTTTCCCCCTTACCTGTCGACGGTATTTTAAAAATATCTGAAATTGTTGCAGCTATATCGGCAAAAGATCTTCTTGTTCCAATATTAACATTTGCCTTAATCTTCCTCCCATAAATCACAATAGGAATATATTCCCTTGTATGATCTGTTCCTTTGAAGGTCGGATCGTTCCCATGATCTGCGGTAAAAATTATAACATCATCGTTTTTCATAACACCCAGTATTTCCGGAATTCGTTTGTCCATTTCTTCCAAGGCCTTTTTATATCCCCCCGGATCTCTCCTGTGACCATAATGGGAATCAAACTCTACTAAATTTGTAAAAATAATACCTCTACTATATTTTTGTGTATATTTAATTGTTTTGTTGATTCCGTCCATATTATCCCGCGTGTGCACAGAATGCGTAATCCCTCTCCCATTAAATATATCCCCTATTTTCCCTATAGCAATTACATCCAGTCCTTCTTGTTTAGCAATATCTAATACTGTTTGTCCAAAAGGATCCAATGAATAATCCCTTCTATTGCAGGTCCTGACAAAACTTCCCGGCACACCTACGAATGGCCTCGCAATGATTCTGGCTACAGTATTATCCCCCATCATGATTCCCCTGGCAATTTTACATATTGAATACAGTTCATCCAAGGGAACAACATCTTCATGGGCAGCAATCTGTAACACACTATCGGCGGAAGTATAAACAATGGGAAACCCCGTATTTATATGTTTTTCTCCAAGTTCATCCAATATTACAGTTCCGGAAGCAGGCTTATTTCCCAAAATTTTTCTCCCAATCTTGTTTTCCAATTCATTTATTATACCCTCGGGAAAACCCTTGGGAAATGTTTTAAAAGGTCTGGTTAAATGCAGACCTGCGAGTTCCCAATGCCCTGTAATACTATCCTTTCCGTTTGAAAATTCAATTGCCTTGCCAAAGGCACCCTTAGGAGACTTTACGGGTTTCACTCCTACTATATTATCTATGTTTCCCAACCCTATGTTTTGTAAATTAGGTAAATCAATGCCCCCCTGGCTTATTGCAATATTACCCAAAGTGTTTGCGCCCACATCGCCGAATTTTTTTGCATCAGGCAAAGCCCCAATGCCCAAACTATCTATTATGAACAAAATTACCCTATTTATCATGGCTTCCCCCATTTTTATATCTTATTGAATATATGCACCTATTATTTTAATAAACATAGGAGAAATAACAGTTTCAATTGAAACAGCTATTAAAATTAGTACACTGAAAATCAGATATGTTACCGTATATGCCAAGAATTTCCTATAAATATTTGTTTGTTTCGTTTTGTTCGGCTTATTTCTAATAAATGTTAAAACAAAGGATAGTGATAAGGCTGAAGCAACAATAAATACAGAAATAATAATTAAATTTTGTGGCAAAACTCCCAACAGAAATAGGAGGCACCCCTTAAATCTGAATTGTTCCATAAGTAAGCCGACTGTAAAACCAACCACAAAACCCTTGAACGCTATAATAAAAAAAACCCCTATAATACCTATTATTGATATTCCGAGTATGTAACATAAAACTAATAACTGAATATTATTTATCAACGATTGTGAAAATATATCTCCACTCTTTATAGAATCATTGTGAAAAAGCCTGAAAAAACCTCTTAGGTAAGAAACCAGTTCCTGTTTATGGTCCGGACTCATAATTTTTACTGTAAATCCCCCCACAGAAATCCCTATTAGCAAACACAATATAATTATAATATAAATAACAATGTTAGTTTTTACATGTTTTTTAATTAAATCAACTATGACAGCAAACATGGATAGACTTCCCTTCTTCGGTATATTCCCATAACAAAATCTCGTTTTGGAAATTCAAACATTGATTTTATTAAAATATACAAGGAAGTTACAGCTATAATTTCCAAAATACATAATTCCCCGTATGTTATAAAATATTATGCCTACTGAAGAAGTTTTATGCCTATCTTGTCCCATCATAAATTCTGGCTACAAAAATTGGAATAAGCAAGTATAGCCACTATTGTTTTAGCATCTTTTATATCACCTGCCTTGATTTTCTTTAAGGCCTCATTTATCGGCATTTTAACAATTTCAATATATTCATTTTCATCCGGACGAGCGACACCCTCCATCACCTCTTCTGCCAAATAGATATGTATTTTTTCATCAGAAAAACCCGGAGTCGAGTAGTATTCAAAAAGTCTTCTTAATTTGTTTGTGGTATAACCGGTTTCCTCTTTTAACTCCCTGGTTGCACATTGATCCGGCTCCTCCCCGTATTCTATTAAACCCGCGGGAATTTCGAGTAAAATTTCTTCTGCCGGTTTACGAAATTGCTTTACTAAAACAATATCTCCATCAGGCGTAATCGGAATTACTCCCGCTGCCCCCGGATGTTCTACTATTTCCCTTTTGGAATATTTTTTATGCGGTAATTCTACCGTGTCCACCCTTAGATTAATTATTTTGCCTTCATAAACCTTTTCTGATTTCACAGTTTTTTCTTCAACAATCATGTTTTACACCTCCCAATAAAATATATAAAAACCACAACAAAGAATATTGTTCCCAATAGCTTGTCTGCTATTTCAAATCTGGCAAGGAGGCAACATATATGGCTGCGGCGGTGCAAGTAGCAAAGAATTCCGGATCATCATTCAAATCTCTGCCCATCGTTTTAACCTCAAGCCCATAGTACTCCAAGACCTGTTTTAATATATTTTTTTCAATTTTAAGTATGTTATGTTTTTGCGTTAAATCATTTTCCTTTAATTGTTTTTCTATAACCTTTGCCTGTTGTGGTGAAAATTGGGGAAGCACAATATTGGACCTGGTTTTTGTTATTTTCCCCAAAACGGTTATACTGTGATGGCTCAATCCATGGTGCCTTTTTCTCTTATCCCTGAATGTTATCCTGGGAACGGCGATAGATATGCCACCCAAGTCATTAACAACATCAATTATGTGTCCCTGCTCAACCCCGGTAAAACCATAGGGGGTACCCGTACCTACAATCCCGGGCCCCATGGTTACAACCGCAACATCGCATTCAGCAATTTCCCTAGCTGCAATAAGAGCATTATATATGTTTATAACTTCATAGTCCCCGCCAAACGCATGGCCCATGGTTATGGTTTTGTAGACAATACCCCTTTTCTTTAATTCATAAACATTATTGCTCAAATAGAGTGGAAGTGCCGCCCCATCAGTCATAATAAATGCAATTTTAAGATTATCATTTAAATATTTTAAGGTAGAAACAATCGGTGTTAACATGCTATGTAATGTACCCACTATAATCGGCATTTTGTCCAGGGATTTAAATTTATGAAACACATCATGGTAAGGACTGTTTTGTTCTTCTACCGCATAGGTCTTGATTTGAAACGGGGTATACCTGAGTTTCATCATATGTCCACCTTTGCTAACATTTTGATTGCCATTGTTCAAATTATATATAACAAAATGGTACCCTCCTGTGCCCAAATTTAATTCCACTGCCGTCGTGTTTAGAATTATGTCGTCTCCCTCCCTGATTTCACCCGTCAAATAATCATAATTGATTGCTTTTTCATCTTTATTATCTATATTTACCAGAACATCGGTGCGCCCTTCCAGCCTGTTTATAACTTTGATCACCTTGCCACGTTTTATGCTTATCATTTTACCACCTTTTTCATGAAGCTTTATAGATTCAGAGCCTAACTAAAAATACAATAATAGGCCTGCATTTGTAAGATATAATTCTAATCCTGTCAGCGTCCCAGCTCATCAAAAAAATTGAGAACAGAATTTTTCTTGATTATTACGGTAAGAGAGTATTTCTCTGTAATAATATGAATCAAAACAAGTAGGCCCAACATAATATATTTAATGATAATACCATAACTGGTTACCGCTGCGATTCCCAACACAACTCCCAAGGCATTGGAACCAACGTCCCCCATCATGCTTTTTGCCTTTATATCTTGGGGCAAATAAGCTATTGCATAGGCAATAAATGATATTATTATGATTCTGGTTTCACTTATCAATCCGATAAATATAAATAATATCGAAATTAATAAAAAGCCTTTTATTGCTCTGCCCGGCCTTAAATCTAACAAATTTATTAAATTAGTAAATAACGCAATTATGAGGGCATTGACCAAAATTTCTATCACATGATATGAAAAAAAACTGCCTATCAGTAGAGAGATAAGTCCACCAACAATGGCTTTCAGTCCACCGGTAGTCAATTTTCTCCCCAATAAAGATTTTATATGGCCCCTGAACCCCAACGTGTCCCTATTGCCTGTTAAATCATCAATTAGTCCCACGACCATAACAGTCATGACACCCATCAAAAAAACCAACAGTAATTGTTGTGTTCTGAAATCATTCCTAGAAAAATAACTAAGTACAATAGTATTTATAATAGTAACCGGTGCCAGGGTAATACCCATGCTGATGGGGATTGTATGGCCCTTATAATTTTTTGCCGTTATGTTTGCTGATAATAACATATCCCTTATGAAGGGGATTATTATTATTGTAGTTAGCAAACTGATAATAAAAATAATGATATCCAAAAAAAATCACCTTCTTTTTAATTTTGAAAAAAGGGTTTTAGATATCAGTACTGTTAATACCTGCCAAAATTGTTTCCCACGATGAATAAATCCGGCCAAATCCCTTCCTGTCTCATTATGGTACATATTTACATCGATTTCCATGACATCATAACCCTTGTTTAATATGTCTATTATCATCCCCAGCTCCACACCATATCCCTTATACCTGTGATTTATCTGTTTCAAGACTTCACTTTTAAAGGCCCTCTGCCCTGAAAGTGCCGTATCTATATTTTCACCTGTATTTATAAAAACACCCTTTTTAGCTAACCCCTTCACGAAACCAAACCCACCTTTACGCCTAGCCGGAGGGAATTTGGCTATTGTAACATCTGTTTCGTCCTTTAATATAGGGACGATTAATTTTTCAATATCTTTTGCACTCTCTTCCAGATCTGCATCTGCAAAAACAATAATATCAGAGTCTTTTAGTGCCAATTGCAAGCCCCTATAAAGTGCTTCGCCCTTACCTCTATTTGAAGACTGATTTATTATGTTTATGCCGTCTATACTACAAATTTTATCATATGTTTTGTCCGTGGACCCATCATTGATTACGTAAATATGTTTTACGTACCTAATGCTTTTCAGGGCCAAAATTGTACCCACAATCCGACTTTCTTCATTGTATGCAGGTACAATTACCGTAACCACCCTATTCAAACCCTCACTCCTCACTGGGATCTATAACTACAAATGGAGCTAAAGAATCAGCTGTTGGTTTTTCACCATAATGCCCCCGTGCACCCTCAAGTAAATATATCAACGAAATTTTACCCATTCTGCTATCAACGTTGTCCACCGTTGAAATATTGAGGTCCTTAAATGCAGGAATGTGGGACTGTTCGACATCTGATCTCTCCATCCCTATTACCCTGAACTGTTTTTCTTGCAATTTTTTTATAAGACATACATTTAATTGCCCAACACTGTGTTCCGGACTCCCGGAATTTCCCCCTGTAACAACAACGCTATCTATATTTGAATTTTCTGATCCATTAAAATCACAGTTGTATTGAATATACTCATTATCAATTAAAAAATTTAAGATGTGATTTATATCCCCGGACATGAAGGAATTGACTATTTCATTATTTATGAAATCAATAAAATCCTCATTTTTTTCCAAGTTCCGTTCCGTTAAATCATTAATCTCCCGCTTTTGCTCCTCCGTAATATTATATATCTTGTCCATATATTTTACATGCACAGGTATGGAGGCACCGGACAATTTTAATGTTTCATTAATGTCATCATAAAAATAGCGGTCTGTAGTTTCTATAACAGCAATATTCAACCCTTCCAATTTATTATAAACTACCTCGTAAAATATATTTCCCACAAACACACTCAGCTTTTCCCTTTCGGTATTAAGATCCCGAACATTCTGTTCCAAACTTTCCTTCTCCCTCTTAAATTCAACAAATCGGTTTTCCAGACTATCAACCAAAACCTGATGTTGTTTTAAGTATACTTCCTGGCCATTCATATTAAAACCTATAAATATACCTATTCCCAACGAAATAAATATAGCAGCAATGGAAATAATATAATATTTAATATTGAAACCCATGAGAACCCCCCTCCTTACAGCCCGAATTGCATCCTCAATCTAATACTCATTAACTTGAACAGGCTCTGAATTGGCTGTGATACAAGTGCAATGGCCAATATCGGAATAAAGGCCGCTATAACAAACCAAACGATATATTTAAGTTTAATATTACTTTTATATAATTTGTTGACACCACGGGCATCCACTAATTTTGAACCTACCTTCATTCTAACCAGAAAGGTACTTGCCATACCTTTTCTTCCCTTTTCCAAAAAATCAATCATATTTGAATGTGTCCCTACCGCCACGATAAGGTCTGCACCTTTGTCATAGGCAAGTAACATAGCTATGTCCTCACTGGTTCCGGGAGCCGGGAATACCTTTGCATCCAACCCCAAACCTTCAATTCTTTCCATACCCGGGGCCTTCCCGTCAAGATAGGCATGTACAATAATTTCTTTGCACTTTCTTAAACTTTCATCACTTACACTGTCCATATCACCAATTATTATATGGGGAACCAAACCGAATTCGGATAATGCATCTGCACCGCCATCTACGCCTATTAAAACGGGGTTCACTTCCTTTATGTATGACAATATGGCACTTAAATCTTCCCTATAATTCTGTCCCCTCACAACTACCAGTACATGTTTCCCTTTAATTTCCGTATTAATTTTAGGTATCTCTAAATTGCCCAAAATAAAATCTTTTTCCTTGTTTGCATATACCAGTGTATTTTTGATGAATTTTTCTAACTCTATTTCAATGTTTCTCTCCGCCAATTCCATCAGGCTGTTGATTTTGTCTTCGGATAAAATCTCAACTTCTGCAATTATCCTGTTACCGGCAAAAATTCGCTTGTCTACAATTTCAATAATATCTCCTTCTTTTAGGTTGTTGAACACATCACCTTTGGTAATATCAAAAATGGGTATACCGGCTCTGGACAATATTCTGGGACCTAAATTAGGATACTTACCGGTAATAGATTTGCCACAGTTAACAACAGCTGCAACCTTTTTCTCTACAAGGGAATTTGCGGCAATTTCGTCTAAATCATCGTGGTCAATTATAGCAACATCCCCCGGTGCTAACCTATTTACTAAAATTTTTGTTTTCCTATCTATTTTTGTTGGAGCCATAATATACATGGGTTCCCCTCCGACGGTTTTTCTACATAGTGTTTGCATATTTGGTATAAACATCCTTCCCCTCAGAAACACGGATGTAAGCATACATGATTATTTCCTAAATTAATGTTGCTCAAGCATTAATTATATCACAAAAACCTCTAAAATAACATTTTGGAAAAATTCATAGCAGAAATACAAACCCTTTTAATAAATGAACACATAATATATAATATTATAAGAAAATCCAAAACGGAACAATATAGGAGCTATACCAAAACATGAGTCGAAGGTAGGAATAAAGTTGAATAAAAACGATTTGCCAAAGTCAATTAAAAAAAACAACGAAAAGAGGGCTTTCCAACTTGCGGTACGTTATCTGTCGTTTAGGCCCCGAACTGAACAGGAAATGTGCACCTATCTTACAAGAAAAGGATATGAAAATGCTGTCATAGATAAAGTTTTAGAAAAGTTGTTGTATTACGAATACCTGGATGATAAACAATATGCAATAAATTATATTTCCAGTGCCATAGGAGCACAAAAAAAGAGTTCTGACATAGTTAAATCAGAACTGATAAGAAAGGGAATATCCATGGAAATAATTGAGGACCATATTCCCATGTTTCCATACGAAATTGATTTGGAGATCGCCAAAAAAATCAGTTCTAAATATTTTTATCAAAAATCTGATTTACCCTATAGACAACTGAAAAGTAGGTTATCCCAGTTGTTGGTTCGGAGAAGATTTAGCAGAGAAATTATAAACGATTGTTTAAACTACCTAGAACAAGATAAAAAAGTCCAATCTATCTTAGCTTCCAACAAGGAACAATATCTATTGCAGGCTACGGAATTAGCAGAAAAGTATCTTTCTAAGTATAGTAAAAGAGAGAACAACCCATACCTGTTACAACAAAAAGTTAAACATGCATTATATAGAAAGGGGTACGATATGGATATTATTAACTCTGCAGTAGAAAATGTATTAAATAAAAGCTAGTAAAAATACGTGGTTCTTACTAGCTTTTTACCTTTTAGCCTACCTGTTGCTCCAGTCTCAACTTATCCGCAACCATAGCGATAAATTCCGAATTAGTGGGCTTCCCCCTGTGATTATTGACTGTATATCCAAATAAATTATTTATTGTATCCACTTTTCCTCGGCTCCAAGCTACTTCAATAGCATGCCTTATAGCTCTTTCAACCCTGCTCGAGGTGGTGTTAAATTTTTTGGCTATAGACGGATATAATTCCTTTGTAACAGCACTTAACAACTCTATGTTTTCTACAACCATCGTAATTGCTTCCCTTAAATACAGGTATCCCTTAATATGAGCCGGAACCCCGATTTCATGTATAATATTGGTAATTTTCGCCTCTAAGCTGCGATTTTTTGTGATTAGAGCCGAACGCACCGGCCTGGTTTTGCCTACGGCACCTTCAGAAACATTAATTGTACCTGTTCCCGTTACTTGTCTGATCCTTTCAGTAAAGACCTCAAAGTCAAAAGGTTTGATTACATAATAATCTGCACCTAAATTTATCGCCCTTTGAGTGATTTTATCTTGGCCTACGGCTGACAATATAATAATTTTAGGAAATTTGCTTAAATTCATGGCATTCATTTGCTCTAATACACCTAACCCGTCTATATAGGGCATTATGATATCCAATATCACCAAATCCGGCACGTTTTGTGATACCAGTTCTATGGCCTCTTTCCCGTCATTGGCTATCCCCACCACCTCAATATCATCCTGTTTTTCCAGATACTCATTCATAATATCACAAAAATCTTTATTATCATCAACTATTAAAACCTTTATTTTTTTATCTTCCATCAAAGTTCTCCCCCTTAGAACCTCCATTTTTACACTTCTTATCTGTATATATCAATGCTAACTAATATATTCGACAAAGTTGATTCAATCCCTTCTATTTAAAACCAAATACTGAAAAAAGTATAATACATTTTTCCCCAAATTTTTCATCAAATGTTGTTGACTGCCCCGGATTCCAGGACCATCCATTCAATAAACACACCGTAGCCTTTTGTGGGATTGTTGACTAATACATGGGTAACTACACCTACCACTTTGTTGTTTTGAATAATAGGGCTCCCGCTCATCCCCTGTATAATACCCCCCGTTTTTTCTAATAGTTTTCTGTCTACAATCCTAATAATCATGCTTTTTGGTTCCGGTTTTGCTTGTGGGTTTATTTTTATAATTTCTATATCAAATTTTTTTACTGTATTATCATCTAATGTTGTTAATATAAATGCCTTCCCCTCTTTGATCTCGTGTTGGTACGCAATGGGCATGGGCTTTTGCCCGTCTACCCCACCGGCATCCAAAAATAATTCCCCATAAATACCTAGGTGGGTATTTTTTTCAATTTTTCCCATAGGGTTGTTGGTTTCATAGAACACACCTTTTATTTCCCCCGGTGCCCCACGTTTGCCTTGTTCAATAGAAACAACCCTTGATCTTACGATTTCTCCGTCCCTTACCGATAATAAAACCCCTGTATCCACATCTGTAATCGCATGGCCTAAGGCGCCAAATTTTCTACTATCCGGGTGCAAAAAGCTCAATGTTCCAACGCCAGCTGTTTTATCCCGCACCCACAGGCCCAATCTATATTCTCCATCTTGTTCCGATTTTACCGGACTTAAGTTAACAACAAATCTCCTGTTTTCCCTCTTGATGGTGAGACTGAGTTCATTGCCGTTGCTTGCCTTTACAATTTCACCTACATGAGATGCATTTTGTATTTCTATGTTGTTTATTTTTACTAAAGTATCCCCTATTCTTATTCCGGAATTCAACGCCGGATTATGCGTTTTGGTATTACCATCCGTGATTTCCGCTGTTCCGACAATCAACACCCCGTCCGTATTCAGTCTCACACCTATAGATTGTCCTCCGGGAATAACCTTAATCTTGGACACAACATTAATTTTCACATTTTTGTACGGTATTAAACCTAATATTTTTAACTGGAGATTTGCCGTCCCTTTTTCAAGGGTTTTTAATTCAAAAATATTTTTATTTGCCAATATGGTGTTTGTAACATTTTTGACTTGGTTAACTTCCAATATTTCATTCACATCATCCCCGGATACAGAAAAACCCAATGGAAATGTCGTATGCAATAAATATTCATCGCCTACCGTTATGTTATATTCCGAATTAATATTATTAATAATTCCAAACATAAATACACATAAAAAAAGCATGAAAAAAATAGACAAGCCTATTGCTAAAATTGATTTGAGCCTTTTGAAAATATTCATTTAGTTTTCTCTCCTGCCATCCTAATTAGCAAGTTGTTTTTAACCGTTTACCTGCTATAATTAGATTGGCTTTTTTGGGACATGTTTATAATACGTAAAATATAATAAAACTGTTATTATAATCCTACCCCATGTATAAAAAGGCTCATTAAAACATTTAATCAATTTTTTGAGCGTGTCTATCCTATCTCATCAGTTTCCTAAAATGTTTTATAATTTCTTCCATTCTACCTGCATCTCTGATTAATAAAAAGATAGTATCATCTCCTGCAATTGTTCCTACCACCTCTTCTAAACCGGCGGCATCTATTGCGGCGGCTGCAGCCTGCGCGGACCCTGTTAAGGTTTTCATCACTAAAATATTTCCGGCATAATCAATTGATATGATTGAATTTTTAAATATTCTTACTAGACGATCTGATAAAATATTGTCTTGATTATTCAATGTTGCATACTTATATTTTCCGTCTCCGGCTAAAATTTTAATTAACCTAAGTTCCTTAATATCCCTGGATACCGTAGCTTGGGTTACATTTAATCCCTGTTTTTTCAATTCGTCCGATAATTCCTCCTGGGTTTCTATTTCCTTTGTTTCAATAATTTCAAGTATTTTTTTATGTCTAGTATATTTCATCCAATACCCCCCCTCATAACGATAGTTTAACCATTGTTTAACGATTGTTTAACGATTGTTTAACTATTGTTCAACCACTGTTCAACTATTGTTTAACCATTGTTTAGGTGTGATTGATTAATTATATCATCTATGTATTCCATACTCAAAGGCTCGTTATTAAAAGTATCGGTATTCCTCATATATAACAGGTATTCTATATTTCCCTTTGGGCCCCTTATGGGAGAATAAGTAAAATCGATTACCCGGAATTTAGTTTCCCCGGCAAATACAACAATGTCCGATACAACATTTCTATGTACATTTATATCCTTTACCACACCTCCTTTGCCAACATTTTCCTTACCGGCTTCAAATTGCGGTTTAATTAACGCAACTATTTCCCCACCCTTCTTGAGAAGTCTTTTTAATATGGGGAGCACTAGTTTTAAGGATATAAACGAAACATCCACAGATGCAAAATCTATCATTTCCCCAATATCATCCGGCGTAACATACCTGATATTTGTTCTTTCCATAACAATTACCCTTGGATCTTGCCTCAGTTTCCAGTCGAGTTGCCCATATCCCACATCAATAGAATACACCTTCCGAGCCCCATTCTTAAGCATACAATCGGTAAACCCTCCTGTTGACGCTCCCACGTCTAAACAAATTTTATTATCTAGCACTATATTAAATTCATCTAGCGCTTTTTCCAGCTTCAATCCTCCTCTGCTAACGTAGGGAATAACATCCCCTTTTACCAATATAGAAGAATTTTTGTTTACACTTGTACCGGGCTTGTCAACCTTTTGGTTGTTGACAAAAATAAGTCCGGCCATTATGGACCTTTTTGCCTTTTCTCTACTGTCAAAAAAACCTTTTTGAACCAATAAGGTATCTATTCTTTCCTTTTTGCTCATAACAACCCCTCTAATTATTTTGTTATTGCAATATTTAAAAAAACAGGGGAATTAAAATCATTTCCTATTTCTTCAATTATATCATTTTTGGCCAAACCCATATCTTTATATAAAGCGTCTACATCCCCATGTTCCACAAATCGGTCGGGAAATGCAAATACCTTTACCCCCTTAAAAATTTTATAATCATTTAATAATACTTGAACTTGGCTTCCAAAACCTCCAATTTTTGCGTTATCCTCAATGACATATATTTTTTTATGTTTTTCCGCCAAATTAATAATAAGATTTTTGTCGATGGGTTTAATAAACCTGGGATTGACCAATGTAGTATGAATATTGCCGTTCTGCAATTCCTTGCATATGTCCAGTGCCACTTGAATAGTTGTCCCCAGTGCAATTATTAAAGCATCATTTCCTGTTTTGTAGACAACCTCACCCCTGCCAAGTTCTATAGAATTGGATAATTCCTTATTTCCCGGCTCTGCAATTCCCCTGGGGTAACGAATTGCCGTGGGCCCATTATACACCATAGCAAATTTGATCATTTCCTTTAGTTCTAAACCATCTTTTGGTGCCATAAAGACTAGATTGGGAACACAAGACAAAAAAGAAACATCAAAAACACCATGGTGGGTTTCCCCATCCCTTCCTACTAATCCCGCACGGTCTATTAAAAAAGTAACAGGTAAATTTTGAATACACGTATCATGTATTACTTGGTCATATGCCCTTTGCAAAAATGTTGAGTAAACCGCAAAAACCGGTTTGTACCCACCGGCAGCCATTCCGGCCGCAAATGTTGCTGCATGTTGCTCAGCGATTCCAACATCGAAGAATCTGTCGGGATATTCATTGGCAAAACTGTTTAAACCCGTGCCGATTGGCATGGCAGCTGTTATAGCAACTATTTTTTCATTTTGTTTCGCACATTCCACCAGGGTATCCCCTGCAATCTCAGAATACGTTTCCCCAACTTCACCGGAGATAGGTTCCCCGGTTTTTACTTTAAAGGGACCGATTCCATGAAACTTGCTTGGTGACTTTTCAGCAAAATTATACCCCTTACCTTTTTGGGTCAACACATGCAGTAAGACAGGACCCTTGATGTTTTTGATGCGATTAATTACCTTATATAAAGTATTATAATTATGTCCATCGATAGGTCCCACATAGGTAAAACCCAATTCTTCAAATAATATACCCGGCACAAAAAAATATTTTATACTATCCTTCGCCTTTTCCGCAGTTTTCATTACACTCTTACCGATAGCGGGAATATGGTTAATCAGATTTTCAACATCACCTTTGACCTTAAAATATATAGGTGCCGTTCTTATCCTGCTTAAATAACTGGACAAACCGCCTACATTCGGGGATATGGACATTTCGTTATCGTTTAATATAATAATTATATTTTTCTTGCTCTGCCCTATATGATTTAATGCCTCGAAGGCCATCCCCCCTGTCATTGCACCATCACCTATAACTGCTATAACATGATATTTTTCTTCTTTTAGATCCCGCGCCGCGGCCAGACCCATAGCAGCCGATATGGAGGTGCCACTATGACCGGTACCAAATGGGTCATGTTCACTTTCACAACGTTTTGGAAAACCGCTCAACCCCCCATGTTGTCTGAGGGATGAAAATTGTTTTTTTCTACCGGTTAATATTTTGTGTATATATGATTGATGTCCCACATCCCAAATAATTTTATCCCTAGGACTGTTAAAGGAAGCATGCAGCGCTAAAGTCAATTCTACTACCCCCAGATTAGATGCCAAATGTCCCCCTGTTTTAGATATCGAATTTATTAAAAATTGTCTAATTTCCTTTGCCAAAGCTTCCATTTCCTTGCTATTGAATTTCTTTAGGTCCTCAATGCAATTAATTTTAGTTAGGTATTGATACACTTATAACATTCCCTTCTCATTTTTAGCGCCTTATTGAAGAAATAATTTCTATTCCTGTTTTTCTATATATAAAATTTAAAAAACGTGCTGTATTAAAAACAATAGTATGCGCGTTGCTTATCGCAATACCCTTTCCAATGGCCTTGCCACCCACGGTAAATGCAGCAACCAAACCGCTTAAAATTATAGTTAATAAGGATCTGGATACAGAAAACGGCAATGTCCTCAAATTTACAATAATGCTGGCTCCCGCCACTCCACTCAAAATACCGCAAATGTCTCCAATTACATCATTACAAAAGTTTGATACAGGCCCTGCATTTTTTAAAAGTTTGATAGCGTATTTTGCACCTTCTACTCTGTCTGCCGCCATAGCATGAAAAGGTTTTTCCGATGCAAATGTTACTGCTATGCCTATAATATCAGCTAGCACACCTATTAAAATGATAATCACTAACGTTATAATTGCAAGAAAAACTTGTGTGTTATTTAAAATGAATTCAGAAGAAATGCTTATTCCTATTGCTAAAAAAAATGTCCAGACAGTAATCGTAATAACCCATTTAAAATTATATTTTTCCCATAGGTTCGATAATCCAATACTAGATGTTTTAGTATTTTTATTATCCCTGCACAATATAATCCCCTGACCTTTCCTCTAAAACATCTTTATAAATATAAAGCTGACAGCATATGCCATCAGCTCTTTACCAGTGATAGTATAATTAAGTAAATTTTACGGCTTAGGTCCAGTTGGGTTTCCCAAACCAATACTGCCTGTCACCATTGCAGCGGTTTCCCTTTAAATTGGTTTCCATCTTGTCACCAAAGATGGGACTGGATTACCACTCAGTCCGCACTGTAATCCTTAATATACCTCGATATGAACAGTCTAGGAGTTTTCCTCAACAATTAACCCAACCCTTAGCCTCTTTTGCAACATAGGTTTCAAGCAGCAATAAATCCTTTCACCGGGCCCTGGTTTCCGGAAATAGATCCGCCTATCTGCCTATATCACTCAAGGCAGGCTACACTGCCTAATTGTATTTATATACAATATTGCAGGTTCCCCCTTTTCATTAACATGAATTGGTCTCCACGGGAAAAGGGTCTACGCCCACATGCCATTGTGGATCGCCCCCTCCCCTTACTCTCAGAACCAGCCCCCGACTGGGCGTCAGCGGCCAGGACTAAGAACTTCATCGATATGCCCTTCAACGGATTTTTAGCCCCGCCTTCGAGGTCGAATTAATTGACTAGAATACTGCATCACTATGTTTTAATCATGGCTATTATAGCATATAAATTTGGCCTTATCAAATCATCAGATTGGCTATTATTATCCCTAAAATAGCGCCTGCAAATACTTCTATAGGGGTATGACCAATTAGTTCCTTTAACCTTTTTTCAGTTATTATATTTTTCCTTTTGTGTTGCATATCTTCCAACATTCTGTTTAAAATTATTGCCTGTTTTCCTACTGCTCTTCTCACACCTGCTGCATCATACATAATTACCAAAGAAACACATAGAGCAATTGCAAAATGTGCGGAATCCCACCCATGCGTCAACCCAATAGCAGTTGTCAAACCCATTACAAATGACGCATGTGAGCTGGGCATCCCTCCTGATCCCACGAATCTTGTGAAATCAAACCGTTTTTTCACTAAAAAGGTATGGACTACCTTTAGTGTTTGAGCCACAAACCATGATAAAGCAGCAACCTGAAGAATTTTGTTGTTTCCAAATATCCTAAAGAAATCCACCCACGTCCCTCCTCGAAATCAAAACTCCCTGCTTGCTAAATGGTTGCTCAATTCCAAAAGAAAACCCGATCTATCCCCGTATCGGCTAAGTAACGAGTTTGCATTTTCGGTCAGTTCCCTTACATAAGCAACAGACGCTTCTAATCCAAACAAAGTTGGATAGGTGGATTTGTGTTTATCAATATCACTGCCAATATTTTTCCCCAATTTATTTTCATCTCCCATAATATCTAATATGTCATCTTTAATCTGAAAAGCAAGACCAAGGTTTAAACCTATTTGTTTCATGCATTCTATATCTGCTTCCGAAGCCTTACCAATAATGGCTCCAATCTTCAAGGAAGCAGTAATTAGGGCTGCAGTTTTATTCAAATGAATGTATTCTAAAATTTTTTTGTCAATAATTTTATTTTCACTTTCCAAATCAGCTACTTGGCCGGCAATCATCCCATTGATTCCGGCAGCATTGGCTATTTCTTTGATGCTCCTTACATGCAAATAGAGTTCTTTTTGTTTAAAAGCATTTTCCAACATGATTTCGAAAGAATAATTAAGCAGACCATCCCCGGCAAGAATCGCAATTCCTTCTCCGTATACCTTATGATTTGTTAGTTTACCCCTTCTATAGTTATCATTATCCATAGAAGGCAGATCGTCATGAATTAAAGAATAGGTATGGATCATTTCCAATGCACAGGCATAAGGCAGGATTTCGCCAATGTCATTCCCAAATAAATTATAGGAGGATAAAGCAAGGACAGGTCTTAATCTTTTACCACCCGCAAATAAACTATATTTCATTGATTCTATTAATGTGCCGTTGTGCCCCTTTTCGCAATTTAAATAACTCAGAAGTTGGGTATTAATTAATCCAATATAGTTATTCAATCGATCCTCAAAATTCACTTATTCCTCATCCTCACATTCAAATGGAATTTCCTTAAATTCGCCATTTTCCTGCATAATTAAACTTACCTTTTTTTCCGCTTCACTGAGCTCCCTGCTACATAGGCGATAGAGACCTATCCCCTCCTCAAATGCTTTCAGTGACTCATCCAAAGATAATTCCTCGTTTTCTAACTTGTTAACGATTTCTTCCAGCCTAATTAGTGCTTTTTCAAAATTAAGGTCTGACAAGGTTCTTTTCCCCCTCCATATATTTAATGACCTTACAATTAATTCTGCCATCTATTAAGTCTATATTTAATATTTGATCCCTTTTAACCTGGTTTATAGATTTAATCACTTTTTCGTCTTCATCCCTTACTATCGAATAGCCCCTGGAAAATACGGATAAGGGACTCAATGCATTTAATCGTTCACCTATATGTGTAAGATGCCTTTTTTTAAATTCTTGTTTAGTTTCCAACGATTTTTTAAATCTCCTTATCAGGTCATCTATATATTGCTGTTTTTCGTATATAGAGTTTAAAGGATACCTTAAAAAATAATTATTTTCTATCAAGGACAATCTCTGTTGTAATGTATTAGTCTTAACACTAATAGAATTTAACAGTCTTTTTTTGGCAGAATTCATATATTCCCTTATTTCCATAATATTCGGAACAACCAATTCTGCTGCTGCAGATGGGGTAGCAGCCCGCAAATCCGCAACAAAATCCGCAATTGTAAAATCCGTTTCGTGGCCTATTGCAGTTATTATAGGAATATCGCTACAGAATATGGCTCTGGCCACTTCTTCTTCGTTAAATGCCCACAGTTCCTCCATCGAGCCCCCGCCCCTACCGACAATTGCGACATCAATATCCGGAAAATCATTACACAATCTTATGGCATTGGCAATAGACGGGGCTGCATATTCGCCCTGCACTAAAACAGGAAAAACATATAACTCCACCCCGGGAAACCTTCGAAACACAATTGAAATAATGTCTCTGACAGCCGCCCCGGTAGGGGATGTAATTATAGCAATTTTTTCCGGAATATAGGGAAGTTGCTTTTTATGTTTGGCATCAAAAATGCCTTCCTTCTCCAATCGTTCTTTTAACTGTTGATAAGCTATATAAAGTGCACCTATGCCTGCCGGTTCCATGTTTCTAACGTATAACTGATACTGTCCGCCACGTTCATAAAGAGAGATATATCCCCTGCAGACCATGCTCATCCCTTCCTCAGGAATAAACTTTAATCTTTCGCAATCCGACCTGAACATAACGCAATTAATTCTGCCGCCCCTGTCCTTCAGAGTGAAGTACATATGCCCGCTACTATGAAAATTGTAGTTTGAAATTTCACCCTTTACATGTATATGTGCTAAAATCGGGTCACTGGTTAGAATCCTCTTTATATATCGGTTCACTTCAGAAACAGAAAGAGTTTTAATTTGCATACAATTTACCTTCCTTCACCCTTCTTCAAATTTTCTTCTACATAACCCCCCAAAATACCGTTAATAAAAGACGGTGTCTCACCGGAACTGTATATTTTAGCTATTTCAATGGCCTCATCAATCGATACCCCATAAGGTATATCCTTCATGTATAAAATTTCGGAAAGAGCTAGCCTTAAAATCGCCAGGTCAACATTTGCAATGCGGTTAAGCTTCCATCCCTCAGAATAATCTTCAATAATTTTATCTATTTCTGCCATGTTATCTATGGCTTTACCCAGTACAGCACAAATATAATCATCTTGTTTTCCACTGAAGTTTTCATCCTCAAGATGATATTTTATTTTACCCAGATCGAAATCCTTATTCATATGCATTTCGAACAATACCTTCATGCACAATTCCCTGGCTAATCTCCTGCTCATTTCCCCGCTCCTTTATATCTATAGTACATATTACCACCATTATATATTATATATTGCCATATGCAACCGATAGTCCGGGATTACCTAATATCAAATTATTATAGGTAAAAACAGACAAAACGTTCACCTTGTGTTACCCTATCATAAATAATTTTTTATTTATTTTAAATCTACACAAATCAACCCTCTATCACTAGAGGGTCAGTTAAAATGCAATTATTTAGGTTGTTTTTTTTCTTCCTGTTCCCCATTTTCCTCAGGAAAATGCACACCCTGCACATGTATATTTACCTCACTAACCTCAATTCCTGTCATTGTTTCCACGGCTCTTTTGACACTTTCTTGAATCTCCCAAGCCACATCGGGAATTTTTGTTCCATATTCAACAATGGTATATAAATCTATAGTAGCAATCTTTTCCTTTATTTCCACCTTTACACCCTTTGAGAGGCTTTTCCTGCCGAGCATTTCCGCAATTCCTCCCACAAAACCCCCACTCATTCCGGCTACACCCTTGACATCAACGGCAGCCAATCCTGCAATCGTTGCTACAACATCATCGACAATTTTAACTTCTCCATAGTCCAAATTTTCGGTCGTATCCATTCCTTCACCCCCTGAATGCCAACTTGATTAGTTTATTATATCAAATCTAATCCCCATTGACAAACAGATTTTTATGGCCTTTTTTATTTCCTACCCATAATAACAATGTTATCCGTTGCGACATCTGTTTCTCTTTTTATAATATCAACTATTTGCGCAACATCCCTTTCCGTCAGATTTTCTCTGCCTACAACAACATTTATAGATTGATCGCTCAGATAGACTATTGCGTTGTCAAATCCTTTTGCCATAATCATGTTTTCTACAAATGTTTCCTTTTCAGTGTTTGTAATTGTATTTAATTTAACGCCCAGTGCCTCAGCTCGCATCTCTTCATTAGTATTTTGACTATTTATTATATTATTTAAACTGGTAATCATTTCACTTCTTTTTTTGTCCCTTTCGAGTTTGCTTTCTATAAAATAGGAACTGCTTTTCATCAGTTTTTTACTGGTAACTGTTTTAGCAATTTCAGCATCCGAGGCCTCTACCAGTTCCGTAACTTCATTACTACTTCTGCTGTCAACAATTATGGCATTGTCCGGTTTCTTCTCTTTTCCTTCCCCTACCTCATTTTCAGCATCCCTTATCGAGTCATGTTGTACAACATCCTTTCCTACCTCTTCAGTTTCATTTTCCCCCGATACAGCTGTTTCATTTAATAGGTCATCGAGTTCATCACTTTCTTTCATCATTGTCAGTTCATATTTTTCGAGTTCACTGGAAGTATCGAGCAGAGCCTGTTGATTTAAATTGTAGTTAACATAACCTATTAAACCCAGCATTAACACCAAAGAAAATATAGCAAAATTCTTTCTTGCCCTAGCCGTAAATTTCATAATATACCCCTCCTAAAATTATTATAAATTATGGATATAATTCCCTCATCTAATTCTTAGCATACACCTGGACCCTATCACCCGAAACCTGAAGCACAGTTTTTACCGCATCATAAAGTCTCATTTTTACCTCTATGTCCTCTGCACCTTCTGCAACAACAATTACTCCCCTCACTTGTGGTTTTATTTCTCTCAACACAAGTGGCTTATTTCCACTATTGTCACTTGAAATAACAATGTTCTCGGTGGTATTTTGTGTTTGAACAGTTCTGGTACCTCCACTGGCATCTTTTTCTTCTGAAACATCCTTAATTTCCACTGTGTTGGATGCCGGAATGATTTCAGAACCCATATCAAATGTAATCATAACTTCTACCTCACCTGAGCCTTTGATTTTTCCAAGTATCTGTTTTAGTCTTTCTTCTATTATTGTTTCCTCTGTTTTAAACATATCATTGTCTTGAACAAACGTATCCCTATCAACTTTTTTGGCATTATCCTTGATATTTGTATTCTTTGTAAAAAAATCACCTGTAAGAATTAGGGCTATAATGGCTATTGCTAGTAATACCACAATATTCGCTACGTATTTTTTTGACATAAGTTCTTTAAATAAATCCTTAATTTCCTCCAGTTTCAAAATCTTCCCCCCCACCTGATTAATTACTCTTAAGTACATGAATGTTTATGTTGTCCTCTGTTACATCGTATAGGTTGCTAATTTCTTCTTTTATAGAATCCTCCCTACTATTAATCAATATGCTATTGGCTTCCACAGTATTATTACTATTTTTCCCCGTTGATATATTTATTTGTACCGGCTCGACTACCTTGTTTCCGGATTTCACATCCTCCATTTTTTCCTTTAGAGTAATATTAAAATTTGTTATTGACCCGAATTGTGGACTATTATTGTCGTCCTCAACTTCCACAAGAATTTCATCAACAATATATTCTGTACTATATTCGATATAATTTTTTATCTGTTCACTGATTTTACTTTTGTATAACTTAACAACAGCTTCGTTATTGTCATATTGGATGCTATTTATTCTGTTTTTAGCCGTTAATAACTCTAACTGGCTTGATGTTTTAAAAACCCCATCCCCGAGATTAATTTGTCCTTTTATAAATTTTGTCAACGGTGTCAGAATTACTGTCATAAGTAAAAATCCTATTACCACATTTATGTACCTTTTATAATTTGAACTGGGTATCAATATTTCTACAAAAGTAACAAATATAATAACCGAAATTATTGTAACAACCCATTCGCGAATAAATGTCAATATATCACCTACCTTATCATCATTGTAATGTTGCCTGCACCGACTATGATGGTTATTGTAATAAAGAACATCACTGCTACAGAAGATATGGTTGCAAATATCAGAACTAGTGAATTACTCATATGGTTCAAACAATCTGCCAATTGGCTCTGTGCTATCGGTTCTGTGATGGCGGAACACAATTTATATATGGTTACCAAAGCAACAATTTTGACTGTCGGAATCAAACAAATAATAAAAATTACTATTAGGCCCATTACACCTATGCTATTTTTGAGCAATAATGAATACCCTATAATCGTGTCCATGGCATCTGATAAAAATTTTCCCGCAACAGGTATGAATTTATCTATGGCAAACTTGGCTGTTCTTATTGTGACCCCGTCTACCGTAGATGTAGCCACCCCCTGTATTGATATTATTCCTACAAATGTAGTTAAAACAAAACCTAATATAACCATCGCCGACTGTTTTAATAGACCCGAGAGTTTAGTTATTTGTATCCTGGATGAAAGATTGTTGATAATAGCCAAAACCGCTGAAAAAAATATAAGTGGCAATACTATGGATTTTATTATGGTTCCTATGAATCCTATAGACCCTAACAAAACCGGGTGAAAAAAGGCCGATGTTGTTACCCCTCCCATAGCAATTAATATTCCAAGTAAAATCGGTAACAAAGCCTGCATGAAAGTAATCATGGCATCTATTGCGTCCTTTCCTAAACTGATGGCCATCATAAAACTCTTAATAACAATGCTAATAATAACCAAATAACATACATTATATGCCAACTTTCCTACTGCGTCATTTTCAAACGCGCTTTGGAGATTAGTCAGTAGCGCATATATAGAGGATAGGATTATTATTTGGCCCAATATCCTCCAATTGGCAACAACCTCCCTGAAAAAATATTTCGCAGCCCCCCTGGCTATATCCTGCAAACCCATGATTCCTTCACCCTTAAATAGTTTAACTATAAATGCTTTTATTTCGATCGTAGGCATATATCCCTCCAATTCACCATTTATAGCATCTACTATTTGCTGTAAATCCCTGATATCCAGCTTGTCTAGCTGTTCAGCAATAAAATTTTCTGAATTTATTGCTTCCTCGTTCCCCCAAGCAAACCCGCCGGAGGCTATACAAAACAGCATAATCAGAACAAAACATTTTCTTATGTTTTTCATATTTTCACATCCTAAGGTACCATGTTAACGATTAAATCCATCAGGGAAACCAGAATGGGCACCGCCATTACCATAATAAGGATTTTGCCGGCAAATTCAATTTTAGAAGCCATCACTCCTTCACCCGCATCTTTGCAAACCTGTGCACCAAATTCCGCTATATAAGCAATTCCGACTATTTTTAATACTATAGATAAATAGATGGAATCAATGTTAACCTTGTTTGCCAGTTGTCCCAATATTTCTATCACAGACTGAAGCCTGGTTATTATAAATAAAAATATGATTATTCCGGCTGTTAAACTGATATACATACTTACTTCCGGTTTTTCATTTTTTATTAAGACAGACAGTATGGTTGCAATTAATCCTACCGCAACTATTTGAAAAATCTCCATTAAATCACATCCTTAATATAACTGGAACATTGTTTTAACCGTGTCAAACAGGTCTGTAACCAAGTTAATAACCATTGTAAGTACTACAATAACCCCTACCAGGGTAGTTAACATGGCCTGTTCTTTTCTGCCGGCCTCAATTAAAACCTGGTTAAGTATTGTAACCACTATTCCGATTGCAGCTATTTTAAATATGATATCAACATTCATAACCATAGTCTTTCCTCCTGCTATTATCTGTTTTAAAGAACTATTATCACTATTGCCATACCCAACAAAAATCCAAGATTCCTGAATAATTTGGTATTTTTATTTTGCTCTATCAGTGAATGTTCATAATGTCTTTTGAATTCTTCCTGTATCAGCCTGATGTGCTTTACCTGATCTTCACAATCCGATATCCCCAAATTCTTGCCCAGAGATAACAGTAAATCTATGTCCTCCCTACTAAGACAGGTATGCTTGGCTTCCCGGATTACTGCATCATGCCAAATTTCGTCAAATGTTTGTCCTGAATTAAGGTTTAACAAACCGGCAGCAGACAAAAAGATGTTTCCAATCTCCTTTTTGGTTTTGTTTCCCACCCTTCGCATTATGGTAGGTACAGGTGTTGCACCGTATACTATTTCTGTTTCCAGCATCTGTAAAGCAGATAAAAGTGAATTTAAAAGTTTTGATCTTTCTACATATGTATTTGCAAAAATAAAACCCAGTAATGAACTGCAGCCGACAATGATAACGGAATATACAAATTTAAATAACATATCAAACAACCTGCCTGTTACTTTTATAATTTTTGTTTCTATACAAATAAGCTAAATTCGACCCGTCGACAACACTATCCATAGTGCCCACTCCATCACTATTTGATAAAAATATTATCCTTTCAAATACCCCATCCCTGACTAATTTGCCGACAATGTTTTTGCTCAATATGTTCTCCAGGGAGCGTCCATGTACCGTTGTAATTAGTTTTATTCCCGCCATCATTGCTTCCTCAATAGCTATACTGTCTTCCGTCCTGCCTATTTCATCTGTAGCAATTACTTGCGGGGACATAGATCTGATTAGCATTATCATCCCTTCAGCCTTCGGGCAACAGTCCAGTATATCCGTTCTCGGGCCCAGATCATTTTGCGGTATACCTTGGAAACAGGCTCCCAGCTCAGACCTTTCATCCACTACACCAACCTTTAATCCCCTGAAATTCATTTGTGGCACACCCTCGCTTACCGTACGAATGATATCCCTCAATAAGGTGGTCTTCCCGCACTGTGGGGGAGAAACCAACAATGTATTTAAAAATTCTCCTTTGGAATTAAAAATATACGGGATTACCTTAGTAGAAATTCCCAATTTTTCTCTACTCACCCTGATATTCAGACCACTGAAATCTTTCAATGTTTTTATACCCTCACTGCCCACCAGCACCTTTCCCACTATACCAATCCTATGTCCGCCATATATAGTTATGTATCCATTTTTCAGCTCATCCTCCACAGAATATATGGAATAATTAGAAACAAACTGCAATGTTTTTTCAATGTTTTCTTTTCCCACATAATAACTATTGATTGGTGTCGAAGTGAGGCATCCGTTTATATCTACAAAATAATCTTTTTGCCTTCCAAATACCATTAAAGGTCTGTTAATTCTTAGCCGTATTTCTTCCAGTATCAATTTAAATTCATCAGGTAATTTTTTTATAATATTCCTGATATCCGGGCACAAATATAATTCCAAATTTGAAATAACAGATAGCTCCTTTTTATTTTTATCCATCAAAATTTCTTTTCCCTCCACAACATGTCCCTCCTTGTATAATTATTATTTATGTATTCAACCAATTATGCTTATTTTGCAAAAAAATAAAATCCAAGGATTAAATCCTCGGATTTTATGTATATAGGGCTATATTCTATTCATCTTCATCAGGATCATCATGACAATAATCCCCTATCTGTTCAAAGTCTACTATTTCATGACATCTGGGGCATACTGCATCTGCATCATCCCCATATAATAAATCCCCATCTATATATACGTCCTCATGGCAATTAGGACACTCTATTTCAACAAAATCAATTTCATCGTTCTGTTCATCCTCATAAAAATCATCTTCTACATTCGCCAGATCCTCATCCATGGCTTCCACATATTCAGTAATTTCTTCCGTGTCTTCATCTAGTTCCACAATCGCATCTGCAAAATCCTCCAGTATGTCTACAATACTCATTAGAAGTTTTCCCTCTTTAGTTGATTCGTCCACATCTAAACCATCGGCTAACCCCTTTAAATAGGCCACCTTTTCATATAGAAACTCCATCTTCATACCTGGTTTCTAAAACCTAGACAATTATATATCCAAGTTTTTCACCCTATTATATATAATTATATATAATAAAGCGGTGGTGTCACAGGATTCAACCACTCGGATTAATACTTTCATATTAAAACCCTGTATTGCCTTGATAACCTTTTTATTATCAAGTCCTACAAGACTGTGGCTGTTAGCCACTCCTAATATT
>JGI24711J26586_10000036_pt1 | contig 87892 bp, 65 predicted proteins | sample BioPla3DNA1_FD_26586 | JGI IMG/M metagenome (IMG submission 26586)
GCGATTGTCCGCATAATAAATCGGCGAAAATATTTCTCCTGACATATCGTTGAGACCAACTACAATGAATGCCACTATCCTAAGCGCCAAAAGAACGATAGCCGTTATTGTAAGTGACAACCAACTACGTTGCTTTACATGGAACAGGAAGAGCGCAATCACCGCAAAAAGCATTGAAATCCACATCGGAGTCAGATTTGCACTCCTGACAAGACTAGGACTCTCGGAAACCAATGAGAAAAGCGGCAAACCCTCAATACCATATACAACACCGGCATCATCCACGTTGACGCTTACCGGATCAAAACCTGCACCGATACGAAGTTTCTTATTTGAATAGTTTTTCAGACCCTTGTCATCCAGATATTCCGTTTTCACCAAAATACCTGTGATAACTTTGGTCTGATAGGAAGGTGAAATGTAGGTATTGACTATGTACCATGCGGAGCCGAGATTTACATACTGCTCCTCAAGCCCCAAATAAGCCAGCGGAGAACTGAAAAGGTTGGCATTGCTCAGATAGTGGAGGCGGTAGGTAAAAGCATAAGCATCCACTTCATCGTTGCTTATCGGGAACTGATTGGCCCAAGACTGGAGCGTATCGGCTACATACTTATATATGACCATATCTTCCGGCAGGTCTCTGAGATCCACCCACTGGTCATCCGGTGTATTGATAGCACGGTGGGCATATTTTTCGATCATGTGCTGCCGATTATGAACCTGCTTTTGCACTTTGCGCACCTCACGGCGGAGATTATATGTACCTGTGCTGCCCACAAAAGAGATAACGGCGAACACGATGGCCAAAACCGCCATCAACACCGTCAGATACCTGTTACCGGCTCCTGTAATCCGCTTATATATACTCCTTAATCCTTTCACTTGTGGTGGTATGGCTCGCCTTTAATGATAGTAAATGCTCTGTATAATTGTTCAACGAAAATCAGGCGCACCATCTGATGAGAAAAGGTCATCTGTGAGAGGGAAAGTTTTCCGTCCGCACGTTGATAGACTTTTTCCGAAAATCCGTATGCGCCTCCGACCACAAAAACCAGGTCTTTTGATCCGTATGTCATTTTTTGCTCCAAATGTCGTGCCCAACCTTCAGAAGAAAACATTTGGCCTCGCTCATCAAGCAATATCACTTCATCCGAACTCTTTACTCCGGCAAGAATACGATCCCCTTCCCTCTCTTTGATTTGTTCGACAGAGAGCGCCGAAGTCTGTTTCAGTTCGGGAATAACCGTCATTTCGAACGGCACATAGTGCTTTAGACGGCTGGTATAGAGTATGATTCCTGACTTGAGCCAGTCCTCCACGCTCTTGCCTACAAGGAGAAGTTTGACTTTCATACTACAAAAATAACATTTTTAAGGGGATTATTTCGCCCGATGGCTTGATTTTTGCTCATTTACGATATAATATGCAGTTTTGTTATTTCTTAAACCTATAACGCCAAATGAAGAAGATTTTACTCTTGGCAATGTTCGTGATATTCTCTCTTACTGCACCGGCCCAGTCGATGCAGTTTATGAGGACTTCTCAGAGCAATGTCCAAAGCAACACCGAGCAGGATGTATTCACCCCTATCGGCAAATATATCCAATCTGGCGACTATGAAAAACTCTCCGCCTGGTTTGCCGACAACCTTGAACTGAACATTTTGGGTGCCATCAACAACTGTACCCGAAATCAGGCACGTCTGATTATCAAGAACTTTTTCACCAACTATACTCCCAAAAAGTTCACCATAATCCACAAGAGCGGTAAAGCCCCTATGAAGTATGCGGTTGGATCACTTACCGCAGGCGGTGAAAAATTCAGAGTGATACTCTACGTCAAGACCACTGACGGAGTCAATTCCATTCAGCAACTCAAGGTCGAACGGGAGTAGGAATATCCATTCTACCCACGATTACACCTTGCCCTCCGCATTGGGTGATTACCACCTTGCGACCGACGAGGTTTTCTATTTCTACTGCATTCTTGAGAAAAGTGTGGGAATGGCCTCCAATTATAATATCTATATCTTTTGAGTTTTGTGCCATAAGGATATCCGAGGGGTGCTCCATTGAACCACCCTGATGGCCAAAATGAGATAAAAGAATTATCAAATCACATTTTTTCTTATGTTTTAGCCAGTCGGCCCATTTATTGACCTCTGAGATTGCGTCCAGGCGTACAAGACCGTCAATATGGCTTTTGAGTACAACTCCCTCAAGGTATGATGTCACACCTATTATGCCGATTTTCAATCCGGCACGGCGGATAATGGTGTAAGGCTTGACATAGTCCTTTAAAACCGAGCCGGAGAAGTCGTAATTGCAAGTGACCGTAACAAACTCAGCCGATGAGAGACGTCTTGCGAGCTCTTCCTGACCATTGTCAAACTCATGATTACCCAGAGTTGCCACATCATATCCGAGTGCATTCATAAGTTCAATCTCCAGGTCGCCTTTTGCCACGGTAAAATAGGGTGTCCCCTGATTATAATCACCTGCATCCAGCAACAGGACATTGCGACGACCTACCTCATCCCTTACGGCATTGATATACTGCAGACGGCGTTCCACTCCACCTTTATCACGGTCACGACCGACTCTTACAGGCTCTATCTGACTGTGAGTATCGTTGGTATGAAGTATTACAAGGTGTCCGGGCGAACAGGATACCGTCATTGCAGTTAATACAACACACAGAAAAGCATATTTTATGATATTATGTCTCATCTTCGGGTCTCCTCTCTGTTCTTTACAATTACGCGGCCATCATTTTTAAGGGAAATGATTTCACCACGTGCAGTCATCTCCCTAATATAATCCACGATGGCATCACGGATGAAAATATTCTCCAAATGAGTGATATTTTTGGCATAACCGCCCACACTCAACCTGTCACCGCCATCCATCAGGAAATTGATGGTAGCAAACCTATAATTTTTTCCCGGATCTATAGGTTCCTCTCCAACCGTGAGCGACTCTAGTGTCCGTCCGTCAAATATCACCTGCACATTGCTCAACGCCTCAACACGACCACGTGAGGCCATATTTCTTAGAAATTTGTCCAAATCAGCTCCTAAAATGTCAAAGGTCACAAGATAATTGTCGAACGGAAAAATCGAATATACGTCATAAACCCTCACTGCTCCTTTCGGAAGAGAAGTGCGGATACCTCCGAAGTTGGTCATAGCCACATCTACCTTAGAGCCGGTCTCCTTCTCGGCAACTGCACGGATTACATCCACCGCAAAATTGGAAAGCGGACCTTCGGGAATGCCTTTATCATATTCATCTTCGGAATAACCTATGATTTCCATCAAAGGGGCTACCATTGGCTCATATTTGCTGATAATTTTAGTAGCTGTAAAATCCTTTATATCTCCCCAGGTTGCATCCATAGCGACTGTCGTCCAGCTATACTTGATCTGGGCATGTGCTGCGGTAATTACAAGCAACAGCAGTGCGGTAATAAAGATTCTTTTGATATTCATTGTTCTAATTCTTTGTTTTAACCCATTTCCAGAGATCTTTGAAGGAGGCCTTTTTACCATAGGTAAGAATACCTACCTTATAAATCTTAGCCGAAATCACAGCCATCAAAAGGAAGGTCGCAAACAGCAGAATGATCGAAAGGGCAAGTTCCCAGAAGGGCACTACGCCGAAAGGAATGCGCGCCATCATCACCATGGGAGAGGTGAAGGGTATGATGGAAGCCCAGAAAGCAAGCTGTCCGGTGGGATTCTGGAAAGTGGGAAGCATCAGAAAGAGGCCCAGAATCAGAGGAATGGTGACGGGCATCGAGAGTTGTGTAGTGTCTGCTTCGTTGTCCACTGCCGCACCCACTGCTGCAAACATACCCGCATATAGCAAATATCCAAGTACAAAATAGATTAAGAAGCAGCTTAATATATAGCCGAACCTCACCTCAGAAATGCCTTTCAGAATAGAGCCCATGCCGGCTACATCTGATGTCTCCATAGTTCCAACGATATCTCCACCCATCAGAAAACCTGCCACCGCAACGAGAACCAGAGTGAGCACCACCCATATCAAAAATTGTGTCAAAGCAACCAGGGCAATGCCTAAAATCTTACCTATCATCAACTCCACCGACTTCACTGAGGAGACAATCACCTCGACTATACGCCCGCTTTTCTCCTCAATCACTCCGCGCATCACCATATTGCCAAACATAAAGATGAACATATAAATCAACAAACTCATTATGTATGAGAGTGCCATATAGATCTCAGCCGATTCCTCCTTTTCCCCTTCATCAGTAAGAGTCAAGGTTGTGATCTGCACATCGCTCCTTACCTCTGCAAGAATACGGTCGAGATCGGAGATATTATAGAGTGATAGTTTCATCGACTCCACAGCCTTGTTGACTTTACTCGAAATATCACTCTTGATATCCACATTTAAGGGCTCAGCAGAGTAGGCCACCACCTTTACGTTGTTGGCAGAGTCAAGCTCAGAGATCCCCACGAGCGCATATACATCCAGATTATTAAAATCTAACTTTAGCTGCTCCAAGGTAGCTCCCTCAGGCGCAAAGACATATTCTACTGTAGAACTGCTTTCGAGATGAGGGATCACTATGCCTGAACCGTCCTGTACCATAACCTTCTCCGTATCCTTGCCACCCACAAACACCAGTACGGTAGGCACGATGAATAGTGCAGCCAGTAAAATAGGAGTAAGAATAGTTGTCAGAATAAATGATCTTTTCTTTACGCGTACCGAATATTCGCGTCCCAATATTATACCTATCTTATTTAGATTCATGGCTCCCTCCTATTTTTCGCTTACTAGTTTAATAAAAATGTCTTTCATTCGCGGTACGAGTTCCCTATAGGAAACAATATCCACACTGCCCAGCAATTCCGGAAGTATCTGCTGCGATCCCGCGCCTTCACTAACATCGAGTATAGCTCTTCTCAGATGTTTATATTCTTCATCCGTTGAGATGGTGAAATAATTGGACCAGGTGGCAAGAGGCTGAGAGGAGCGATAGAGCACCTCTACCTGATTGGAGCCATATTTTTCGCGAATCTGCCCTGTAGGACCTGTTACCACTAATTTAGCACGATTTATCAGTGCAATATCATCGCAAAGTTCCTCAACCGATTCCATATTGTGAGTAGAAAGGATTATGGTAGCACCCTCATCTTTCATCCTAATGATTTCGTCTCTGATGAGTTGCACATTGACCGGATCAAAACCCGCAAAGGGTTCGTCCAGTATTAGCAAGGAGGGTTTGTGGAGCACAGTAGTAATAAACTGCACCTTTTGAGCCATACCCTTGGAGAGTTCCTCCACCTTTTTGTCCCACCAGCTGCGGATACCGAATTTAACAAACCACTCTTTGAGTTCTTTCCTTGCTTCTGCCATGGAAAGGCCTTTCAGACGCGCAAGATAAATTGCCTGCTCCCCCACCTTCATTTTTTTGTAAAGACCGCGTTCTTCCGGCAAATAGCCTATTTCACGTACTATTTCGTCGTTCATCAGTTTACCGTTATAGAATACTTCGCCTTCAGTAGGGATGGTGATACGGTTGATGATACGGATGAGAGTAGTCTTTCCGGCCCCATTCGGACCCAATAGACCAAAAACACGCCCCTTCTCCGCCTCTATCGAGACATTGTCAAGAGCCTTGAAGTCACCGAACTTTTTGGTGACGGATCTGCATTCCAACATGTTTTACTGTTTTTAACAAAAATCGCGTGTAAAGGTAAACAAAAAAATCGTCTGTCCCCTGTAATAAATATTATTTATGATATTTCGAGAGTTTTGAGCCCTGGTCGGGGGTAAGTATATTATTGCGCACAAGATCACTGAAACTCCATTGCGATGTATCTGTGACATTACGGTAACGAAGTATGCCCTTTGTGGCAAAAGACCCGACATAGGGATGTGCACTAAGCTCCTCTTTTGTTAAAGACCAAAAATCAAAACGCTTTATATGACTACTGTCAGCTTGAATGGAAGAGGAAAAACCATCGTAACGCTCCCGGTCTATACCATCAATCTCCATCAATTGCTGCGGATCGAAAAATCCGCCCAGGCGCTCTCTATATTCTATAATCCTGCGCGCGTAATAAGGTCCTATGCCTCTAAGCGTGACCAGCGCCGCACTGTCGGCAGTATTAAGTTCCAATTTAGGTATATCGATAAATGGCTCCAGACGCTGATACAAGGTATCCGACACCACATACATTCTGGCAAAGTCCTCTTTTCTGCGAAATGTACCGCCTTTGTTTCGGTAATTTAAGATCACCTCCGCCTGGCGTTCGGAGAGCCCGAGCCTTACCAGATCCTCTAAAGTGACCGTATTGGGATCAAATGAAAATGACTCCACTTTTCGTGGTGGCCGACTAGGTTTACTGTAACTCTTTGGAGGGGCAGGATAGCCCCCAAAACGAGTCCGCCCATCATTGTCCACAGATGAATTACTCCTTCTTGTATTCCTGCTTCGGGAATACGTACCTGAAGAAAACTCAGCAGAGGATTGCGATGCCGGCGGCAGTAGAGAATCATCTGCTCCGGGATGGTGGCTTACCACATCTGTAGTCTCTTCCGATGCCACTTGCGGTGCCGGTCGGTTGATGACTTTTTCAAAAAAAATTGCTGCCTGAAATCCGATAATCAAGAATATGAGTGCAATAACACCTGATGCTGCGCTCTTTTTCACTTTTTCTTTTCTCTCCATATCTACCTTGCTCATAAAAGTGTTTGTTAACTTAGTGTTTAATGTCAGCTCTCCTGTTCTGAATTTTTAGCCGATTGCTTCGCAGAGACCACTATCACTATTTCGCCTTTAGGCTCATGCGATGTGAAATATTCAGCCAACGATGCGAGAGTGCCGCGATGCGTAGTATCGTAAATTTTGGAAATTTCTCTAGATACGCTTGCCTGGCGCTCCGCGCCAAAATACTCTGCAAAATGGCTCAATGTTTTGGCCAGACGATAAGGCGATTCATAGAATATCATCGTCCTGGTCTCCTTCTGCAGTGCCTTGAGACGTGTCTGACGACCTTTTTTTTGTGGAAGAAATCCCTCGAAGACAAACCTGTCACAGGGGAAACCCGAATTAACCAGAGCAGGAACAAATGCAGTTGCACCTGGGAGTGTTTCAACCTCTATGCCGGCCTCAACACAACTTCTTACCAGCAGAAAACCAGGATCGGATATTCCAGGAGTCCCTGCGTCGCTGATCAACGCTACTTTTATTCCGGAAAGAATCTTCTCCGTAACGGAAGCGACAGTCCTGTGCTCGTTAAATTTGTGATGTGATTCCATTCGGGTTGTAATCTCATATTTGCGCAATAGTACCGAACTTGTCCTGGTATCCTCTGCCAAAATTAGATCCACCTCCTTGAGAATCCTTATTGCTCTCAAAGTTATATCTTCAAGATTACCAATTGGAGTAGGAACTATATAAAGTCTAGACATTTTTGATTACCTTTGTCTGGAGTTCTATGCAAAAGTAAGAAAAATGTTTATAGAAAGCGCAAAAAATCCGGGCTCGATAGAGGTCATATGCGGATCAATGTTTTCGGGCAAGACCGAGGAACTGATACGCCGTCTAAAGAGAGCTAAATTCGCCAATCTGAATGTTGAGATCTTTAAACCTAAAATAGATGTCAGATATTCGGACGCGGAGGTAGTATCGCATGACTCAAACACCATACTGTCAACTCCCGTTGACTCATCCAACAACATATTGCTGCTTACGGGTAACGTAGATGTGGTGGGAATTGACGAGGCTCAGTTTTTTGACCAAGGCATAGTGGATGTCGTTCAGCAGCTGGCTTCACAGGGTATCAGAGTTATAATCGCGGGACTTGATATGGATTATCTAGGCAATCCCTTCGGCCCGATGCCGGCTCTTATGGCAGTAGCCGAATATGTTACCAAAGTACACGCAATATGCGTCAGATGCGGCGACATTGCCAACCACTCACATCGCCTCTCTTCCAGCGACAAACTTGTTGAACTTGGTGAAAAAGATATTTACGAACCCATCTGTCGCCACTGCTTCAACAAACTCAAAAAAGAAAGCAAATAACCCGTACCCTGCAACTCGCACCACAAACTAAAATGGCAGCCAAATAGCTGCCATTTTAGTTTGTTACTCCCTTTCCACAGGTCTTTCACGCCTGCGGGGTCTTGCAATATTCAGCGCCTTCTGTACATCTTCCATATTACCTACGACCAGTTTCTCAAATGAACGCTGTCCTGTACCGGCAGGAATAAGGTGTCCGCAGATTACATTTTCCTTGAGGCCTTCAAGGGTATCCTGCTTACCACGTATTGCAGCATCACTCAATACCTTGGTGGTTTCCTGGAAGGATGCAGCCGACATAAAGCTATTGGTCCTCAAAGCAGCGCGTGTAATACCCTGGAGCACCTGTTTTGAGGTTGCAGGGGTAGCATCGCGTGCGATGACTATCTTCTTGTCCTGACGTTTGAGAATTGAATTCTCGTCACGAAGTTTGCGAAGAGTAACAATCTCTCCTTTATGCAGTTCGGTAGAATCTCCCGAATCCGTAACAACCTTCTTGTCGAAGATTTCATCATTCTCCTCCATGAATTCCCACTTGTCAACCAACTGCTCAGGAAGGAAATGGGTATCTCCCGGTTCAACTATTTCTACTTTACGCATCATCTGACGCACAATAATCTCGAAATGTTTGTCGTTGATCTTCACTCCCTGCATACGGTAAACCTCCTGAATCTCATTTACGATATACTCCTGCACCTTTACGGGACCCTGGATAGCCAGAATGTCGGCGGAAGAGATAACTCCGTCAGACAGGGGAGTACCAGCCTTAACGTGGTCATTGTCATTTACAAGTATCTGCTTGGAAAGAGGTACCAGATAAACCTTCTTTTCACCGTTCTTGGGGGTGATGATAACCTCCTTATTGCCGCGTTTGATCTTGCCGAGTGAAACTTCACCGTCAATCTCAGATACAGTAGCGGGATTGGAAGGGTTTCTCGCTTCGAAAAGCTCTGTAACACGGGGAAGGCCACCGGTAATGTCACCGGCCTTACCGATTGCCCTGGGAATTTTATGAATAATATCACCAGCTACAATCTTCTGCTTATTCTCCACCATAATGTGGGCATTTACAGGGAGGTTGTATGTTTGGATAACAGTACCTTCATCATCAACGATCTTGACACAGGGAGTCTTGGACTTGTCTCTAGACTCGATAACGACCCTCTCGATATGTCCTGAGGTTTCGTCTCTCTCCTCACGATAAGTAACACCATTGACGAGATGCTCATAAACGACAGTACCGGTATATTCGGAAATATTGAGGGAGTTGTATGCATCCCAGCTACAAATCCTGTCGCCATTAACTACAAGGTCACCAGGAGCTTTGAAGAGTTCTGCGCCATACGGAATTGTGTACTGCGAAAGATTTATGCCTGTAGTATCGTGCACAATTTTTACTTCGGCAGCACGGCTTACCACGATAACATGTTCACTTTTATCATCTACTTTAGTGATAGTTCTGAGATCCTCAAATTCAAGTTTTCCTTCATACTTGGAGATGATTTCACTTTCAGAAGTGATGTTTCCGGCAGTACCACCTACGTGGAATGTACGGAGAGTAAGCTGTGTACCGGGCTCACCGATGGACTGTGCCGCAATTACACCTACAACCTCTCCCTTCTCAACCATACGGCCGGTTGCAAGGTTGCGGCCATAACACTTGGCACAAACACCTTTTCTTGATTCGCAGGTAAGCACTGAACGAATCTCAACACTTTCGATAGGAAGAGTATCAATAAGATCTGCAATCTCTTCGGTAATCTCTTCACCTGCCGAAAGAATTTTCTCAGCAGTAAGAGGGTTGTAAATATCGTGTACGGAAGTGCGACCAAGGATTCTCTCGTTTAGAGTCTCTACGATTTCGTCCTTGTTCTTGATAGCGGTGGCGATAAGGCCTCTGAGTGTACCACAATCCTCCTCATTGATAATTACATCGTGAGAAACGTCTACAAGACGACGTGTCAGATAACCCGCGTCAGCTGTCTTAAGTGCGGTATCCGCAAGACCTTTACGAGCACCGTGAGTGGAGATAAAGTACTCCAGTACCGAAAGGCCTTCCTTGAAGTTGGCAAGAATCGGGTTCTCGATAATCTCTGCACTTGTAGCACCGGACTTCTGAGGCTTGGCCATAAGACCACGCATACCGCAAAGCTGACGAATCTGCTCTTTGGAACCTCGGGCACCGGAATCAAGCATCATAAATACAGGGTTGAATCCCTGATTATCCTTGCGAATCTGTTCCTCAACTATTCGTGTCAAATTATTGTTGGTCTTAGTCCAGACGTCAATAATCTGATTGTAACGCTCATTATTGGTAAGAAGACCCATATTGAAGCTAGCCTGTATGCTCTCCACCTCTTCATAACCTGCATCCACAAGACGCTGCTTCTCTTCAGGTACGATAACATCTCCGAGGTTGAATGACAGACCGCCCTGGAAAGCCATTTTGTAACCCAGATCCTTTATGTCATCAAGAAACTGTGCCGTACGGGCCACATCTGATGTCTTGAGTACCTTGCCGATGATATCACGGAGTGATTTTTTCTTTAGTAGTTCGTTGATATAGCCCACCTCGGCCGGAACAAGCTGGTTGAAAATAATCTTTCCTACAGTGGTATCTACCATATGATATCCCTTTTCAGGATTGACACGATCTATGGGAAGGCGTACCTGCACCTTGGTCTGGAGTTCCACTATCTTTTCGTTATAAGCGATAATGGCCTCTTCCGGACCATAAAATTTCATACCCTCACCCTTTGCACCCTCTCTCTCTTTAGTGATATAATAGAGTCCAAGTACCATGTCCTGTGAAGGGACGGTTATGGGGGCTCCGTTAGCGGGATTTAAGATATTGTGCGACCCAAGCATCAAGAGCTGTGCCTCAAGTATTGCAGCATTGCCGAGAGGAAGATGGACTGCCATCTGGTCACCGTCAAAGTCAGCATTAAAGGCAGTACATGCGAGGGGATGTAGCTGAATGGCCTTACCCTCAATCATCTTAGGCTGGAATGCCTGAATACCAAGGCGGTGAAGGGTAGGTGCACGGTTAAGAAGCACAGGGTGACCCTTCATAACGTTTTCCAAAATTTCCCAAATTTCAGCATCTTTTCTGTCAACGAGTTTTCTCGCGGACTTTACAGTCTTTACCTTACCTCTCTCAATGAGTTTACGGATGATAAATGGTTTGTAAAGCTCGGCAGCCATAAGTTTGGGAAGACCGCATTCATGCATCTTAAGCTCAGGACCTACAACGATTACTGAACGTGCTGAATAATCCACACGCTTTCCGAGAAGATTTTGACGGAAGCGGCCCTGTTTACCTTTCAGACTGTCTGAAAGTGATTTCAGAGTCCTGTTAGCCTCTGTTTTGACAGCATTGGACTTACGTGAGTTGTCAAAGAGGGAGTCGACAGCCTCCTGAAGCATGCGCTTTTCATTGCGTAGAATTACTTCGGGAGCTTTGATTTCGATTAGTCTCTTGAGACGGTTGTTGCGTATGATTACCCTGCGGTAAAGATCATTGATATCGGATGTGGCAAAGCGGCCTCCATCGAGGGGAACAAGAGGACGTAGATCGGGTGGAATCACGGGTATAACCTTCATTATCATCCACTCCGGTTTGTTCATATCCTTAGATTCGCGGAATGCTTCGATAACACTCAAACGCTTCAGAGCCTCTGCTTTACGCTGTTGCGAACCTTCATTCTCAGCTTTGTTGCGCAAGTCGAAAGAGACGGCATCAAGGTCAATCCTTCTCAGAAGTTCATAGACAGCCTCCGCACCCATTCCGGCAAGAAACTTGTCAGGATCATCATCGGATAGTTGCTGGTTCTCCTTTGGGAGTTGATCAAGTACCTGAAAATACTCCTCCTCTGTTATAAGATCGCACTCTTTATAACCAAAAGCACTTTCGGCCGCGCCGGCATTGATAACCACATACCTTTCATAATAGAGGATGGACTCGAGTTTCTTTGAAGGAATGCCCAGCAGGTAGCCTATCTTATTGGGTGTTGAACGGAAATACCATATATGAGCCACCGGAACTGTAAGTTCGATGTGTCCCATACGCTCCCTGCGCACCTTTTTCTCTGTAACTTCAACGCCGCAACGGTCGCAGGTAATACCACGGTAACGTATCCTCTTGTACTTTCCGCAGTGACACTCGAAATCTTTGGAAGGACCGAAAATCCTTTCGCAGAAGAGACCATCTCTCTCAGGTTTGTAAGTACGGTAGTTGACGGTTTCCGGCTTGAGAACTTCTCCTGAAGATCTTGCAAGAATTTCCTCAGGGGATGCCAGGCCGATGGTAATCCTATTGAAATTGGACTTAACCTTTACGTCTTTGTTGTAATATGACATAGTTATATATATTTTCTAGCAAACGGTGATTTAATCTAACATTACATTAAGTCCTAAGCCACGGAGCTCATGCAGGAGCACATTTAGAGACTCGGGAATGCCGGGTATAGGCATGGGATCGCCTTTGACTATGGCCTCATATGCCTTGGAACGTCCGTTGACATCATCTGACTTAATGGTCAGAATCTCTTGCAGGATGTTCGCGGCACCAAATGCCTCGAGTGCCCAAACCTCCATTTCTCCGAATCTCTGACCACCAAACTGTGCTTTACCTCCAAGAGGCTGCTGTGTGATGAGAGAGTAGGGACCTATGGAACGGGCATGCATTTTATCGTCTACCATATGGCCGAGTTTGATCATATAAATTACGCCTACTGTTGCCGGCTGATCAAACAATTCACCGGTACCGCCATCGCGGAGGTAGGTCCTGCCATATCTGGGAAGACCTGCCTGATCGGTATATTTGGTTATCTCTTCAAGAGTTGCACCATCAAAGATGGGTGTGCTGAACTTCAGTCCTAACTCCTTACCGGCCCAGCCTAATACGGTCTCATAAATCTGACCGAGGTTCATACGAGAAGGCACACCGAGAGGGTTGAGTACGATGTCCACGGAGGTACCATCCTCAAGGAAAGGCATATCCTCATCACGAACCACTTTGGCCACAATGCCCTTGTTTCCATGACGACCGGCCATCTTGTCTCCCACTCTGATTTTCCTCTTCTTGGCAACATAGACCTTTGCAATCTTCATAATGCCTGTAGGTAGCTCGTCGCCGATGGTGAGATTGTAATCCACACGTTTGAATTCGGCATCCAGCTCTTTGGATGCAAGGAGATAATTATTGATGAGCTTCTTGATCTGCTCGTTGGTCTTCTTGTCGGAAGTCCACTTCACAGGATTGATATTGTTGTAATCTATTATATCAAGTGCGGTACGGTTAAATTTATCACCTTTACCTATGATACTGGTACCATAGAGATCGTTCAGACCAGAACACTTCTTGTCGGAAACGAGAGTCCAGAGCTTGTCGATGAAGAGTTTTTTTAGTTCTGCACCGCGTTTCTCGAAACCATCTTTAGCTTTTTGGATCCTATCCTTGAGTGCCTGCTTACCCTGACGGGAATTGTCTTTAGTTACGCGCTCATAAAGTCGTTTATCTATGATTGTTCCGGAGAGTGAGGGTGATGCCTTAAGAGATGCATCCTTTACATCACCGGCCTTGTCACCGAAAATGGCCCGGAGAAGTTTCTCTTCAGGTGAAGGATCGCTTTCACCCTTAGGGGTGATCTTACCAATGAGAATATCACCCGGTTCCACACTGGCACCTATACGGATGATACCATTCTCATCCAACTCTTTTGTAGCCTCTTCGCTGACATTAGGGATATCAGCTGTAAGTTCTTCCGGCCCGCGTTTAGTCTCACGCACCTCCATCAGATATTCGTCTACATGGATGGATGTAAAAATATCCTCTCTAATAATCTTCTCCGAAATCACGATGGCATCCTCGAAGTTGTAACCTTTCCAAGGCATGAAAGCCACTTTAAGGTTACGTCCAAGAGCCAGCTCTCCATTCTGAGTAGCATAACCTTCAGTGAGAATCTCTCCTTCAACAACCTTATCACCCTTCCTTACTACCGGAGTAAGGTGAATGGATGTACTTTGGTTGGTTTTGCGATATTGAGGGAGTTTATAAACCGTCACTTCGGGGCTGAAACTTACAAACTTCTCAGCCTCCGATTGCTCATACCTTATATGTATTTCGCGCGCATCCACATAAACCACCTCTCCTGCTCCTTCAGACACAATCTGAGTCCTGGAATCCCTTACTACGGCAGCCTCGAGTCCTGTGCCCACAATAGGGGCCTCAGGTTTGATAATAGGTACCGCCTGTCTCATCATGTTGGAACCCATGAGCGCACGGTTAGCGTCATCATGCTCCAGGAAAGGAATCAGTGAAGCGGCTATGGAGGCTATCTGGTTTGGGGCCACGTCCATAAGATGTACATGGTCTTTGGTTACCACCGGATAATCGGCTTCCTTACGACATTTTATACGTTCATCGAGAATGTGACCATCATCGGAAATGGTCACATTGGCCTGCGCCACCATCTTGTACTCCTCTTCCTCTGCACTCATATAGACAAAACCATCATCACTCATATCCACAACTCCATCCTTTACCTTACGGTAAGGAGTCTCGATGAATCCGAGGTCATTAATCTTAGCGTAAACGCATAGGGATGAGATCAGACCGATGTTCGGTCCTTCGGGAGTTTCAATAGGACAGAGACGTCCATAGTGTGTATAGTGTACGTCACGAACCTCAAAACCTGCCCTGTCTCGTGAAAGACCTCCGGGTCCCAATGCCGAAAGACGACGTTTGTGAGTCATTTCTGCGAGAGGGTTTGTCTGATCCATGAATTGTGAAAGCTGACTTGTGCCAAAGAATGTGCTGATAACTGACGAGAGTGTCTTAGCATTAATGAGTTCCATCGGAGTGAACACTTCATTGTCCCTTACATTCATTCTCTCGCGAATGGTACGTGCCATACGTGAGAGACCCACACTAAACTGGTTGGCAAGTTGCTCACCCACAGTTCTGATACGTCTGTTGCTAAGGTGGTCTATATCATCTACTGTTGCTTTGGAGTTAATCAGTTGGACGAGATATCTGATAATCTCGATAATATCCTTCTTTGTCAAGACCCGTACATCAGTCGATGTATCAAGATTGAGTTTGCGGTTAAGTCTGTAACGACCCACTTCACCAAGGTCATACCTCTTGTCGGAGAAGAAGAGTTTGTCAATCACATCACGTGCAGTTGACTCATCAGGCGGTTCTGAATTACGCAACTGCCTGTATGTATAGTATATTGCTTCAACTTCGTTGTTGCATTGATCTTTTTGGAGCGTATTGTGGATTATAGCGAATTCTTCCGCATCTTCGCCATCTGCGTGAATGAGTATAGTGCTTGCGCCGGATTCCAAAATGTCCTCGATATGTGATTCCTCGAGGATTACTTCACGGTCAACTATAGTCTTGTTGCGCTCAATGTATACAACCTCTCCTGTATCTTCATCTACGAAGTCTTCATTCCATGTTTTGAGGACTCTTGCCGCGAGTTTGGAGCCGATATGCTTCTCAAGGTTCTCTTTTGTGACCTCGATCTCGTTTGCGAGACCAAATATGTCCAAAATATCCTTGTCGCTCTCATAACCGATTGCCCTGAGAAGGGTGGTTACGGGCAATTTCTTTTTACGGTCAATGTATGCATACATCACATTGTTGATGTCTGTTGCAAACTCGATCCAGGATCCCTTGAAGGGAATGATACGGGCAGAATAGAGTTTGGTGCCGTTAGCGTGAAGGCTCTGTCCGAAAAACACACCGGGAGAACGATGTAGCTGGGAAACCACAATTCTTTCGGACCCGTTAATTATGAATGTGCCTCTGGGTGTCATATAGGGGATATCACCTAGATAGACGTCCTGAATGACAGTTTCGAAGTCCTCATGCTCCTTGTCATTGCAGGATAGTTTGAGTTTGGCTTTCAAGGGAACCTTATATGTCAAACCCATTTCCAGACACTCTTCGATGGAGTAACGTGAAGGATCTACGAAATAGTCTATAAACTCCAGAGTGAAATTGTTGCGCGTATCTTCGATTGGGAATATCTCCTGAAATACTTTGAAAAGACCCTCATCACGACGGCTATCCGCAGTAGTGTCCAGTTGAAAGAAATCGCGGAAAGATTTCAACTGAACCTCAAGAAAATCGGGATAGTCAAGAAGGGTCTTAGAAGTTGCGAATGAAATACGCTGATTACTAGATATTTGCGGCATTATTTAAAGGTTGATGAAAAAAATCTTAAAAAACGACAAAAAGGTTTAGAGCCCTCTCGGCTCTAAACCCGGATTACTTAGTCCCTATATCGGGAGGGGAGTGTCTTATTTAACTTCAACTTCTCCGCCTGCCTCTTCAAGAGCAGCTTTAACCTGTTCAGCTTCTGCCTTTGACACTTTCTCTCGGATCTTGGCGTTAGGTGCCTGATCTACGAGATCTTTAGACTCTTTCAGACCGAGACCGGTAATCTCCTTAACGGCTTTTACCATCTGGAGTTTTGCCTGACCGGCTGATATAAGGATTACGTCAAATTCAGTCTGCTCAGCTTCTGCTGCGCCGGCACCGCCTTCGCTGGCTGCTACAACTACCGCAGCAGCTGCTGGTTCGATTCCGTACTCTTCTTTAAGAATATTTGCAAGTTCTTGAACCTCTTTTACGGTAAGATTAACCAGTTCTTCCGCAAGAGCTTTGATGTCTGCCATGATTATTTATTGATTTTAATTATTTATTATTACTATTTAAACTATTCTTCGGTAACTTCTTTCTTTGCCTCCTGCAGAGCGGAAACAATCCTTCTGATAGGCGACTGGAGAAGACCGACAATATCTCCGATAAGTTCATCGTGAGATTTGATATTTACAAGAGTAGCGAGGTGATTGGCACCAACATATGCACACTCCTGGAGATATGCGCTCTTGAGCTCCGGTTTACCGAATCTGGAGCCAAATTCCCTGATAATTTTAGCAGGGGCACTTGGGACGTCGGTAAACATGATGGCTGTCGAGCCTTTTAAGGTAGGATATAGAGTCTTGATTTCTTCATTGTTGATACCTGTACCTTCAGCATCCAGGCCTTCAAGAGCCCTCTGGAGGAGGGTATTCTTCACAACGATGAGTTTAACTTCTTTTTCAAAGCAAGCACGGCGGAGATTTGATGTATGTTCTGCATTGAGACCTGAAAGATCCGCAAGGTAGAAATTAGGGTTCTCTGCTATCTGTGCTGCTATGGTTTCAATAATCTGAGCTTTTTCTTCTTTTCTCATAACATTCGAATCTTTTATTCAACAGCACTTATTGACTTGCTATCTACACTAATACCAGGGCCCATAGTGGAAGAGAGATAGATACTTCTCACATATGTGCCTTTGAGAGCCTGCGGCTTGAGTTTGATTATGGTGTTGAGCATTTCAACGGCATTCTCCGCAATTTTCTGGGCATCAAATGAGACCTTTCCGATAGCTGCGTGGATAATACCCTGTTTGTCAACTTTAAAATCAATCTTACCTGCTTTCACTTCCTGAACTGCCTTACCAACATCCATGGTAACGGTACCGGACTTGGGATTCGGCATCAAGCCACGGGGACCCAAAATACGACCGATAGCACCAACTTTGGCCATAACAGAGGGAGTACAGATAATGACATCAACGTCAGTCCAACCGCCTTTGATCTTTTCAATATAATCATCAAGACCAACAAAGTCTGCACCTGCTTCCTGAGCTTCAGCCTCTTTATCAGGTGTACACAGAACCAATACGCGGGTTACCTTGCCTGTACCATGAGGAAGAGTCACAACGCCACGTACCATCTGGTTAGCCTTACGAGGATCAACACCCAAACGAACAGCTAACTCTACAGAAGCGTCAAATTTGGTGAAGGAAGTCTCCTTTACCAGAGCACACGCCTCGAGGAGTTTGTACTGCCTGCCTGAGTCAACTTTGGCAACTACTGCCTTCTGATTTTTTGTCAATTTACTCATAGCGTGGTGATTTTATTGTACATCGGCAGGAAATTCACCTTCAACATTGATACCCATACTGCGAGCAGTACCGGCTACCATATTCATTGCTGATTTCTCGGTGAATGCATTAAGATCCGGCATTTTTTCCTTGGCAATCTCACGTATTTGATTCCAAGTAATAGTAGCAACCTTTTTCCTATTGGGCTCGGGAGATCCGGCCTGTACTTTTGCAGCCTCTTTTACGAGAACAGCTACAGGGGGTTCCTTTACAACGAAAGAAAAAGACTTGTCACTATAAACGGTTATTACCACAGGTAATACCTTGCCGGCTTTGTCTTGAGTGCGGGCATTAAACTGCTTGCAGAAGTCCATAATATTCACACCCTTGGAACCGAGGGCCGGTCCTACGGGAGGTGAGGGATTGGCAGCTCCGCCTTTGATCTGCAATTTAATAAACCCGGCAATTTCTTTAGCCATAATGTCTTTTGTTTATTATTCTTTTGTTACCTGAGCAAAATTCAACTCAATGACAGACTTCCTGCCGAAGATTCTTACCATAACCTTGAGTTTTCTTCTCTCTTCGAGAATCTCCTCAACATTACCACTAAAATCTTTGAAAGGACCGTCGATAATCTTTACAGCTTCTCCTACAACAAAAGGCACCAAGATCTCGCCATCCTGGTCACTCAACTCATCCACACGACCCATTATGCGATCAATCTCCGACTGGCGCACAGGGTTGATTACCCTTTCTCTGCCTTCAGTGAGGAAACCGATAATATTGGGAAGTTCGCGAAGACCATCCTGGGCAATACCGAGGATTTCCTTCTCAAACCTCTTACGTTCGTCTGCGTCGTCCGGATTGTCCGACTTAAAGGAGGGGAATGTAATTTCCACAAAGAGATAACCTGGGAAAAAATTGCGTTCGGCGCTTACACGCTTGCCATTTTTTATCACAAAATACTTTTCGGTAGGAACAAGGACATCGGTGATATGCTTCAGCATTCCCTTGCCCATCTCCTTTTCGATATATTCTTTGGCGATCTTCTCTTTGTTGCCAATTATACGGACAACATACCACTTCTTGGTGATTTCACTCATAGCATTACAATTGGTAAAGACCTGTCATAATGGTTTTGATAACGAAATCTATAAGCCAGATTACAACTGACAGAATCAGCGTGCTGACCATAACCAGAATAGCTGAATGCTGGAGCTTATTCCAGGTAGGCCAGGCAACTTTTGTTGTAAGTTCTTTGTAAGACTCTTTTACGTAAGTTCCTAATTTGCTCATTGTTATTATTTTGTTGGCAAAGACAATTGGAAGCGGTTGCTTTGCCGGTTAATAACATACCGACGCGTAACCATCGGTATTGGCAGGGGAAGAGAGATTCGAACTCCCACCTATGGTTTTGGAGACCATTATTCTACCCTTGAACTATTCCCCTCCTATATGATAACAAAAGGGTGGCGCTAATTGTGTCACCCTCTTGTTATTAGTATTATTGATTAGCCAAGAATCTTAGTAACCTGACCTGAACCTACTGTACGCCCACCTTCGCGGATTGCGAAACGGAGACCTTCATTCAATGCCACAGGGTAGATAAGCTCAACATTAATTTTAACGTTGTCACCGGGCATTACCATCTCAACACCTGCAGGGAGTTCAATCTCACCGGTAATGTCAAGTGTACGGATGAAGAACTGAGGACGATACTTGTTGTGGAAAGGAGTGTGGCGACCACCTTCATCTTTCTTCAACACGTAAATTGCAGCCTCGAATTTTCTATGAGGAGTAATAGTGTTGGGGTGGGCAATAACCTGACCTCTCTTAATCTCTCTCTTGTCAATACCGCGGAGAAGAAGACCTACGTTATCACCGGCTTCTCCCTGGTCAAGAATTTTGCGGAACATCTCAACACCTGTAACTACTGACTTTCTGGGCTGCTCACCAAGACCGATGATCTGTACCTCATCACCTGTCTTTACAACACCTGTCTCAATACGACCGGTAGCAACTGTACCACGACCGGTGATGGAGAAAATATCCTCTACAGGCAGCAGGAAAGGTTTCTCATTGTCACGCTTGGGAATGGGAATATAAGTATCCACTGCATCCATAAGCTCAACAACCTTTGCCTCCCACTCGGGATCGCCATTAAGAGCGCCAAGAGCGGAACCGCGAATAACAGGAGCGTTGTCACCGTCAAACTCATAAAAGCTGAGGAGTTCACGAACTTCCATCTCAACGAGTTCAATCATTTCAGGATCGTCAACAATGTCCACCTTATTGAGGAAAACAACGATACGGGGAACGTTCACCTGACGGGCGAGAAGAATGTGCTCGCGAGTCTGGGGCATCGGACCGTCTGTAGAAGCTACAACGAGGATAGCACCGTCCATCTGTGCAGCACCTGTAACCATGTTTTTAACATAGTCAGCGTGGCCGGGGCAGTCTACGTGAGCGTAGTGGCGATTTGCAGTTTCATACTCTACGTGAGAAGTGTTGATGGTAATACCACGCTCTTTCTCTTCAGGAGCATTGTCAATTTGATCGAAGGATTTAACCTCAGAAAGACCCTGCTTTGCCAATACTTTGGTGATAGCAGCCGTCAAAGTAGTTTTGCCATGGTCAACGTGGCCGATAGTACCGATGTTTACATGCGGTTTATCTCTTTTAAAACTTTCTTTTGCCATAATTTTGTTTTTATATTGTTATTAATTGCTGGAGCCGGTGGAGAGAATTGAACTCTCGACCTCTTCCTTACCAAGGAAGCGCTCTACCTCTGAGCTACACTGGCAGTATTTCAACTTGAGCGGAAGACGAGGTTCGAACTCGCGACCCTCAGCTTGGAAGGCTGATGCTCTACCAACTGAGCTACTTCCGCCTAATCAACAAAAAAAGTGGGGAGAGCAAGATTCGAACTTACGAAGGCGTACGCCAGCAGATTTACAGTCTGCCCCATTTGGCCACTTTGGTATCTCCCCAGGCTTTTACAATCTTTCAAACGAGCCGACAGAGGGATTCGAACCCACGGCCTGCTGATTACAAATCAGCTGCTCTGGCCAACTGAGCTATGTCGGCTTTCCAAATTGGGAGTGCAAATATATGCCATTTATCTCAATCGGCAAAATTTTTCGGGAAATTATGCATTATTTTTTCGTTACCACAAGAGACTTCCTATCCTAAAGGCAACGAAAGCAAAGAGCCAGGCAACCACAAGCGTGGTGATTATGGAAATCAGAGACCATTTCCAACTGCCGCTCTCGCGGCGAATAACGGCAGCAGTCGCCACGCATGGAATATAGAGTAACGAAAAGACCATAAAAGATAGTGCGTTGGCCCGATTAATATTGCCGTCGGAGGCTATCCTTGCCGAAAGTGCAGTGGTATCCAGCTCTTCGCCACTCTCCTGGTAGAGAACTCCCAAAGTGCTAATGATAAATTCTTTAGCTGTAATACCGGCAATAAGTGCCGCACTCATTTTCCAGTCAAAACCCAGAGGAGCCATAACAGGCTCCACTGCCTCACCAAAGCGGTGTAAATAGGATGGAGAGGCTTCCTCTTCAGGCATACCCTCATTAATGGGGAAATAATCCAGTGCCCAAACGATCACTACTGCAAGCAACACCACCGTACCGATTTTCTTAAGATACTCCGATGCAGCACTCCACATGCCTTTGAGGGCAGCGCGGATGTTAGGGATCCTCAGTGGAGGCAATTCTGTCTCATAGTCCTCCGATTTTTCCCTAAAAAAAATCTTTTTATTGATAAGCGCTATTACGATACCGGTCAAGATACCACCCAGATAAAGAAGCATCATAACCAATGTGCTGTGTTGCGGGAAAAATATTCCCGAAAAAAGCAGAAATGTAGGGATACGAGCACTACAAGGGATATAGGGGATCATCATCATAGTTAGGATGCGGTCTCCGCGCCTCTTAATGCTCCTTGTGGCCATTATCGCCGGCACATTGCACCCAAATCCCATCAGCAAAGGAATGAACGAACAACCGTGAAGACCGATCCCGTGCATAAATTTATCCATCAACTTCGCCGCTCTGGGCAAATACCTCGTCTCCTCAAGTAGAAATATGAAGAAAAAGAGTATAAGTATATTGGGCAGGAATGCCAGCACCGCGCCAATACCATTGATTATACCGTTTTGAAGAAAATCCAGAAGCCATCCATCCTGCATCCTTTGCCCGAGAAAGAACGAAAATTTTCCCATCAGAGCCTCAATCCATTGCTGAGGGTAGGAACCGAGCTTAAAAGTAGAGAAAAACATTAGCCAGATGACGGCCAGAAAAATCAAAAGACCCCAAAATTTGTGGGTCAACACCGGAAACTCGCCATCACTATCACCCCCCATATTATGGATACCTCTGGTATGGTCGTGCCTGCGTTTAGCCATTTAAAAGTGCTTTTAATATTCCATCAACATCATATCCGCACTCCCTGTGAAGCTCCTCGGGTGTGCCCTGGCCGACAAATCTGTCGGGTATACCGAGTCCTTTCACCTTGCAGGGAAGCTTATGTGAGGACACATACTCCGAGACTGCACTGTAAAGACCGCCGATGAGTGCTCCATCTTCGAGTGTCACTATACGATTCACTTTAGAACATACTTCCGCCAATATCTGCTCGTCAATCGGTTTGAGAAACCTCATATCACAGTGAAAAACGCTGACTCCCCTATCCTGCGCTGCTTTAACCGCAAGAGATCCATTGTGGCCTACAGCGCCGATACTCAGCAGAGCGACATCCTTTCCCTCTTGTAGGATAACTCCGCGTCCGGGTTCTATTCTCCGGAAAGGCTCATTCTTCCAGGCAGTGCCATTGCCGGTACCACGCGGATACCTTATTATAATTGTACCGTACTCCGGCAGTGTTGCAGAATACATCATATTGCGAAGTTCAAGTTCATTCAGGGGGGCTGCAATCATCACATTTGGAATAGGCCTGAAACAGGAGAAGTCAAAGGCACCGTGGTGAGTGGGACCATCTTCTCCTACAATGCCCGCCCTGTCAAGACAGAGAACAACCTTAAGTTCCTGCAGTGCTACATCGTGAATGACATTATCATATGCACGCTGGGCAAATGAGGAGTAGATATTGCAGAAAGGCAACATTCCCGCAGCAGCCAGACCTGCGGAGAAGGTAACTGCGTGTTGTTCGGCGATACCCACGTCAAATGCACGGTCAGGCATCTCACACATCATTATGTTCATACTGCATCCGGTAGCCATAGCGGGGGTGATTCCTATAATTTTTTCATTTTCCTTTGCAAGGTCGAGCAGTGTCTGCCCGAATACATCCTGGAATTTTGATGCACCCGCCTTGCCTGAGATTCTTGCGCCTGTAACAGGATCGAATTGGCCCGGCGCATGCCAAACTGTCTGATTCTCCTCAGCAGGCTTATAGCCTTTCCCTTTTTTAGTTATGACATGAAGAAGTTTGGGACCCTCAATTTCTTTCAGCCGACCGAGCATATCGACCATTTGCCCAATATCATTGCCGTCCATTGGCCCAAAATACCTGAATCCGAGAGAGTCGAAAAGATTGCTTGCGCTGGTATTGCGCAAAACACCCTTTTTTATGTATTTTATAAAATTTTGAATATGATCACGTATCTTACCGGCACCAAGGCGATCCCATATACTCTTTTTGATGCGGTTGTATTTGCGGCTGGTGGTCACCTTCATAAGGTGGTTGTGCAACGCACCGATACTTTTATCTATTGAGATTTGATTGTCATTAAGGATTACCAGCAGATTTGTCTTGAGAGAGCCTGCATTGTTTAGCCCTTCAAACGCAAGTCCGGCAGTCATCGAACCATCGCCTATAACCGCCACAAAATGATCTTTACTTCCCTGCATCTGCGCCCCTACTGCCAAGCCAAGCGCTGCTGAAATGGATGTGGAGGAGTGTCCTGTACCGAATGCGTCATACTCGCTCTCCGAACGCTTGGGAAAGCCACTGATGCCCCCTAACTTGCGATTGGTCTTAAAGGCTTCACGCCTGCCGGTAAGAATCTTATGTGCATATGCCTGATGGCCTACATCCCAGACTATTTTATCGTTCGGGGTATCAAATACCCTATGAAGTGCCACTGCAATTTCCACAACCCCTAGACTGGCCCCTATATGGCCAGGATTGGCAGCGCAGCAGCTGACAATATACTCCCTGAGCTCGGAACACAACTGCTCCAGCTCTTCTAGCGACAGTTCTTTGATGTCCGCGGGAAATTCTATTTTTTCAAGTAATGTCACCGTATTCTTCCTATCTGATTATGGTTTGATCCCTGTCGGGACCAATGGAGATAATTTTTATGGGAATACCTGTCTCTTGCTCTATAAATTGTACATAGCTTATAAATTCGTGAGGAAGTTTCCCCTCTTCGCGTATTCCGGTAAGATCTCTCTTCCAACCGGGAAACTCTCGATAAACGGGAGTCACATCGGAAGATGAATCGTAAGGCACCTGAGAATATTTTTGTCCATCCACTATATATGATGTTGCCACCTTTATTGTGTCGAATGTGTCTAGAACATCCGATTTCATCATAATAAGGTCGGTAACCCCATTGATCATTATCGCATATTTTAAAGCCACAAGGTCAAGCCAGCCGGTGCGACGGGGACGTCCGGTGGTAGCGCCGAATTCAAATCCGCGGCGACGAAGCTCTTCCCCTTTCTCATCAAAGATCTCCGTCGGGAAGGGGCCGCTGCCCACTCTGGTACAATAGGCTTTAAAAATGCCATATACCCTGCTGACACGTTTAGGAGAGACTCCGAGCCCGATGCAGGCACCCGCACAGGCAGTAGAGGATGAGGTAACAAAGGGATATGAGCCAAAATCAATGTCGAGCATCAAGCCCTGAGCCCCCTCTGCGAGAACTGTTTTACCGGAATTGAGCAGGTCGTTGACCAGATATTCGCTATCAACAATATTGAAACTCCTGAGATACTCCACGGCCTCAAGCCACTCAGCCTCATTTTGCATGGGATCATATTCAAAGTCATACTGTCTTAGGTACTCAATATGTTGCTCTTTGAGGGTGTTGTATCTGGAGAAAAAATCAGGTGCGAGGATATCACCCACCCTGAGTCCGTTACGACCGATCTTATCCATATATGTAGGAGTGATACCCTTAAGAGTGGATCCTATCTTTCCTGCTCCTTTGGCAGCCTCTTGAGCAGCATCTATAGTGCGATGTGTGGGCAGGATCAGATGGGCCTTTCTGGAAATGACAAGACGATTCCTAACAGGAACACCCATTTTTATAATGGCTTCACACTCTCCTTTAAAAATAATGGGATCCAGCACAACGCCGTTGCCTATGATATTTGTGGCCTTGGTGCGGAAAACCCCCGAAGGAACAGTATGCAGCACTATTTTATTTCCTTCGAAGTGAAGAGAATGTCCTGCATTGGGTCCCCCTTGGAAACGAGCTATGACAGGATATCTATCCGCCAGCACATCAACGATTTTTCCCTTACCTTCATCTCCCCACTGGAGTCCCAGAACTACATCAAGTGTCATAATATATAATTATATGGATTTTTAAATAACACGCTAAGGTACAACTTATATTCCAATTGCAGAAATAAAACTGGTGCACGCCATTTTATTTTGCCGTTTCGTTGAAATGCACTATTTTTAGCATTTCTTTGAAAAAAATCATTAAAAAGATAACTATGGCAGAAAAATTGGCTAAATTGATCAACGACTCACTTGTAGCAAGGTGGAGTGCCTTGATACTCATCTCTCTGATGATGTTTTTCACTTACATGTTCGTTGACGTAATGTCACCACTCAAATCCCTTGTGGAAAGTTCTCTCGGATGGGATAGCGGTGTATTCGGCACCTATGCTGCATCCGAATACATCCTTAATGTATGTGGATTCCTGATCATCGCAGGTATTATCCTCGATAAAATGGGAGTTCGTTTTACCGGTACACTCTCCGCTTCACTGATGGTGATAGGAGCGGCCATCAAGTTTGTAGGCATTACTGACTGGTTTCAGACTACCGCATTCAGCGGATGGCTCGATAGCTGGTGGACAGCTCTTCCCAGCAGCGCCAAGATGGCATCCCTCGGTTTCATGATTTTTGGCTGCGGTGCTGAAATGGCCGGCACTACGGTTTCAAAGATTATTGCAAAATGGTTTAAAGGTAAGGAAATGGCCCTCGCCATGGGTCTTGAGATGGCTATCGCCCGTCTGGGCGTATTCGCCGTAATGTGGCTTGCCCCGATCATTGCTGCCCGTTACAACGCTTCGGTACTTGCTCCCGTTGCATTTTGCTCAGCACTTCTGTGTGTAGGTCTTATCTTCTTCCTGGTATTCACCGTAATGGATCGCAAACTTGACAATCAGCTTATTGAAGCCGGAATTAAAGAGGACAAAAGTTCTGAGGATGAATTCCGAGTTAAGGATTTGGGCAAGATCTTTTCAAGCAAGATGTTTTGGATTGTGGCTCTGCTCTGCGTACTCTACTATAGCGCTATTTTCCCCTTCCAGAGATATGCACCCAACTTCCTAGAAGTGACTCTGAATATTGATGCCGCCACAGCGTCACGACTGTTTAGCTTTTTCCCCATCCTGGCGATGATCCTGACTCCTGTTCTTGGAATTTTCCTTGACCTTAAGGGAAAGGGAGCATCCATGCTGATGCTCGGAGCCATCATAATGATAGCTTGTCACCTGAGTTTTGCATTCCTACTGCCCCTATACCCTCATAAATGGTTTGCGTTTCTGCTGATAGTGGTACTGGGAGTCTCTTTCTCTCTTGTGCCGGCAGCCCTCTGGCCTTCCGTTCCCAAGATTATTGACGAGAAGATCCTTGGATCAGCCTACTGCCTTATATTCTGGGTGCAGAATATCGGTCTGAGTTTCGTACCCCTTCTCATAGGCAAGGTACTACTCCATACCGGTGGATATTTCGCTCCGATGATCATCTTCTCTAGTTTCGGTGTGCTTGCCTTCATCTTCAGCTTCCTGCTGAAGGCGGAAGACCGTCGCAAAGGTTACGGCCTCGAATTACCTAATATTAGAAAATAATACAGAATCAAAACTATTAACTTTATAATAACTATCTATGACTGAACAACAAATCCAAGCCAAGAAAAAGAACATCCACAGATGGGCCTGGATTGCCCTCGCGTGCCTTGTGGTACCGATGTTTGCATCCTACTTCTTCGATGACATGTTCTCAACTCTCTCCCACATCTTCAAGCATCCCGAAATGCTGGAGCTCGGTTGGGACTCCGCCAACTATGGATTCTACGCAGGCGGCTACTCTTTCCTCTGCGTATGGGGCGGCCTGATTATCTGCGGTATGCTTCTCGATAAATGGGGTGTACGCATAACAGGATCCATCTTCGTAGGTTTGATGATTGCAGGTGCGGCATTGGTCTATGTGGCCATCTCCACACCTTCCATTGTCGCTGCAGGTCACTCTCTCACCGTAGCCTATATCGGCTGTATGCTCTTCGGACTCGGCAGCGAGATTGCCGGAGTGGGAGTCACCCGCTCCATTGCCAAATGGTTTAAAGGGAGTTATACTGCTCTCGCAATGGGACTCCAACTGGCGATCGCCAGACTCGGCACGGCAACAGCATTTATACTCTCACCCAGACTCGTTTCTGCAGCAGCGAACGGCATGTACCCTCTTAGTGAGACAAGTAAGCCTGCTCTGTTCGGGCTTGGACTCCTCCTCATTGGTGGTATCCTCTGGGGTATCTTCGTGGCTATGGATGCGAGATTTGACAAACTTGTAGGTACTACTGATAAGGTTGTAACTTCTGACGAAGACAAGTTCAAATTCTCCGATATTTTTAAGGTTCTCAGCAATAAGCACTTTATTCTGATTTCGCTTCTTTGCGTATTCTTCTATGTTTGCATCATCTCATTCAAGAAGTTTGCGACATCCATACTCATCCCCCGTTTCGGCATCGAACTGGAGGCCGCTACCTGGATGATATCGATGATACCTTTCTTTACTGTTGTCGGCACTCCCCTCTTTGGTGTGCTCGTTGATAAATTCGGAAAAGCGACAATTTGGATGATTACAGGCTCCGTGATGGTATTTGTAGCACATCTTATAGTGGGTTTTGCCCCTGCGGGCGTTCCCTTCTACGGATATCTCGGCATTGCTATCCTCGGAACAGGTTTCTCCCTAGTACCGGCTGCAATGTGGCCTTCGGTGCCCAAGATCGTACCTGATAAGAATCTGGGAACGGCATATTCTCTCATATTCTGGATTCAGAATATGGGAATGCTCCTTGTTCCTCTATTTGTCGGCAGAATCTTCAGAAATACTATTACCGCAGAAGCGGGTACGGAACTCTTTGCCCAACAGGAGGTGAGAGCAGCAGTTAATGCCGAATGGATTTTCATCTGCCTCGGTCTCATTGCCATTACGGTTTCAATCCTCTTTGCACTTTCTGCCAAAAAGAACCCTCATTTGGAGCTGGACGAACCCAATAAGAAATAATCTTTAGAATATATATTATTATAGCATAAAAAATCCCCGGGGCAAAGGCTTCCGGGGATTTTTATTATTCATAATTCACCTTATCTACAATATCGTAAAGGCTACAGTCAAGCCTGCCATTACAATGGAAACCATAGACATCAACTTGATGAGAATGTTGAGTGAAGGACCCGAAGTATCCTTAAAGGGGTCACCTACAGTATCACCCACAACAGTTGCCTTATGTGCAATGGATCCCCTGCCGCCATAATTACCCTCCTCTACATATTTCTTCGCATTGTCCCATGCCCCACCGGCATTTGCCATAAAGATAGCGAGTACAAATCCGGAACTCAAACCTCCAAGCAACAATCCGACCACACCCGCAACATCGAAAAATATTCCCACCAGGATAGGAACCACTATGGCAAGAAGCGAAGGCAGGAGCATCTCCCTCTGGGCCCCACGGGTGGAAATTTCTACACATCTCGCATAGTCAGGAATTGCCTCACCGGTAAGTATTCCCTTAATCTCACGGAACTGCCTGCGTACTTCATCCACCATCTTTTGGGCAGCGCGTCCAACCGCGTTCATAGTCAGACCACAGAAGAGGAATGACATCATAGCACCAATGAAGAGACCTACCAGCAGCTTAGGATTCATAACGTTGATAGAATAATACTCCAATAGATCCGGAATGGTAGCGTAAGCCACAGCCACTTCGCGACCGGCAACATCCAGCACCGTTTGTCCAACATTGCTCAGAGCAATTTTTATCTCCTCAAGGTAAGAAGCAAGCAATGCGAGAGCTGTCAGGGCTGCCGAGCCAATGGCAAATCCCTTGCCTGTAGCGGCTGTGGTGTTGCCCAAAGCATCGAGAACATCAGTCCTCTGCCTTACCTCAGGTTCAAGATTGCTCATCTGCGCATTTCCTCCGGCATTGTCCGCTATGGGACCGTAAGCGTCAGTAGCAAGGGTAATGCCGAGAGTCGAAAGCATACCCACAGCAGAAATGCTGATACCGTAAAGCCCGACACTCAGGTTCTGCGCTGAAAGCATTGCAGATATGTCAAATTTGATAGCAAATAGATATGCAAGAATGATGGCTAAAGCAACAGTTATGACCGGTATTGCGGTTGATATCATACCGACTCCAAATCCCGAGATAATCACAGTAGCGGGACCTGTCTTTCCGCTTTCTGCAACCTTGCGGGTAGGCTTGTAAGAGTGTGAAGTGAAGTATTCTGCCGAACGTCCTATTATGATGCCCGCCAGCAATCCTACAATTACCGAACAAGAAATCCACATCCAGTTTTCCAATTTGAGGAGCCATAATATGACGAAAGTGAAGATCGCTATGAATACCGCACTAAGATTAACCCCAAGACTGAGCGATTTGAGAAGCTGCTCCATTCCTGCATTTTCTTTGGTACGTACTGTAAAAATTCCCAGGATTGATAGCACGATTCCCACCGCAGCAATCAACATCGGGGCAAACACGGCATTAAGCTGGGCTGCGTACCCCTTTGAAAAGAAGGCGGAAGCACCCAGAGCCATAGTGGCGAGAATTGCGCCACAGTAAGACTCATAAAGATCCGCTCCCATACCTGCCACATCTCCCACATTATCACCAACATTGTCAGCTATAGTTGCAGGGTTGCGGGGATCATCCTCGGGGATGTTCTTCTCCAATTTACCTACCAGGTCAGCCCCCACATCGGCCGCTTTTGTATAGATACCACCACCAACTCTCGCAAAGAGTGCCTGGGTGGAGGCTCCCATCCCGAAAGTGAGCATAGTGGTAGTAATTACCACCATTTTCTGTTCGGGAGTACTTTCCTTGATAAAAGTCTCTAGGATAAGATACCAAATAGAGATATCCAACAGGCCTAGACCCACTACGGTCAAGCCCATCACCGCTCCAGAACGAAATGCCACCTTGAGTCCTGAGTTGAGCGAAGTTCTGCAAGCATTCGCAGTGCGTGAGGAAGCAAAAGTAGCGGTTTTCATACCGATAAATCCGGCAAGTCCGGAGAAAAAACCTCCTGTCAGAAATGCAAACGGTACCCAAGGATTTTGCACTCCGAAACCATATGCAAGAATAGCAAAAAATAGAGCGAGAATTACAAATACGATAATAACTACCTTATACTGTTGCTTGATATAGGCCATAGCCCCCTTCCTGACGTGAGAGGCAATCTCCTTCATGGTCGGAGTCCCTTCATCCGCCCGCTTCATACGGCGGTAAAATATAAAGGCAAATACCAGTGCCAGAATCGAACATACCGGAATTAGAAAAAAGATAGGAGTCATAATTTAGTTGTTAGTTTAGAGTGTGGAGTATGTAGTTATTTTAGAGTTATAAGTGGGTAGTTAGGAGTATGTAGTTGTTGGTTTGGAGTTATAAGTGAGTAGTGGGTAGTTTGTAGTATGGAGTGTGTAGTGTGTAGTGTAGTGCGTTTAGTGTAGTGTAGCTTAGTTATGTTAGTGTGGCAGCGGCATCGTACTATAGTGTAAAATGTAATGTGTAGTATAATGTAATATAGTATAGTATAGTATAGTATAGTGTTGTGTAGTATTGGAGTGATTTTATTTATTTAAATTAAAACTTCAGTAAAAAATGAATCATCTAAATCAGGTATTTCACGACGCACCAGCATCTTAAGTACACCCATTTCTCCTGTAGAGTAGAAAACCGACTCTCCTATTCCACCATATATCTCCCGCAACTGAGAGAGCACTCTCATAGTCTGCGCTGCAACTGCCGGTGCCGGATTGACAATGACAACTTCCGGACCTGCAATTCTGCTTATTATCTTCTCCAAAAAAGGATAATGAGTACAGCCCAAAACTATATGATCAGCTCCGGCGGCCACCATACCATCTATATGGTGATGCAGCAGATTGTTAATTTCCGGAGAATCGAAAACACCTCTCTCAATCGCCTCCACCAGCCCCTCTCCCACCTGCTCAACCACCCGCACATCCCCTGCAAAACGCGCCAGCGTATCGAGATAGAGTCGGCCCCTAAACGTTCCTGCCGTAGCAAGAACTCCTACCACTCCGCTTTTTGAATGCAATGCAGCCGGTTTAATAGCCGGCTCCATCCCTACGAAAGGAATATCGAACTTCTCCCTCAGTGAACTGATAGCGGCTGCAGTGGCCGTATTGCAGGCAACCACAATAATTACTGCACCTCTACCAATGAGATAAGCGGAAATCTTAGCCGCCCTTTCCCTGATCAATGCCGGATCTTTTGGTCCGTAAGGGCAAAAAGCCCCGTCAGAAAGATAAAGACAGGACTCACCAGGCATCAGGCGATGGATCTCTCGCCAGACGGACAAGCCGCCTACTCCGGAATCGAAAATGCCAATCATCAGCCAAAGGTAAGAAAAAAATCGCCTGTTTGTATAACAAAAGCCCCGAAAGTTTCTCTTTCGGGGCCTATTGCATCGGACTAAACTGTCCCAAATATCAAAGATTAGTCGTTGATATTCTTAGGAATCAAATCGTTGGAGTCAATCTCCTCCTGAGGAATCGCAAATTTCCAGCGTGGATCGCTAGCCTCAACATACATAGCTGTCGAAACTGCGGGATCGTGGTTGGTGTTGCGTCTGTCAAGATCCAAACCGAGACGTTTCAGGTCAAGGAAACGATGTCCCTCACCCCAAAGTTCGATTCTTCTGTAGAAGTAGATTTCATCCAGAAGGTCCTTACCTGTCTTGGTGCTCTTTACATAGGCGTCATCACGTGTCTTGTTGAGATTGTAAAGATGAGTCTGAGCTGCGCCATTCTCATTGAGTTTTGCACAAGCCTCTGCTGCTATCAGATACATCTCACCAAGCCTCATGAAGTTGGCATCAGCAACTGAACTGGCAGCATCGGCAACTTGGAACTTCCTATTCATATAAGGCTTTTTAGTGTAATTTGTACTGGGTACCTCAAAATTCTTACCGGTCGGATCCCATAGAGTCTTACGGATATCCGTTTCGGGAATAGCATCATAAAGAGTACTGTTGATACACTTTGGACAGCTCCTGATGTTGGAGGAGTTGAAGTTAATAGACATATAGGCCATATATCCATAGAAGTAGAGAGTCTGGTCAGGAATCATATGGAATGCCCACATCCACTCTACATTGGAAGCATCATTGAAACCCTTCGTATAATCACTCTGACTCATCAGTTTTGCAGTAGTGGTGTTGATAGCCATCTCCGCATATTTCTTGGCATTTGCCCAATCGTGCATTGCCAGAGCGACACGTGCCCTGAGTCCCATAACAGTAGCAGCCACAAAGTGTGTTTTTGATGTAAATGAGCTTGTACCGAGCAGTGTGATTGACTGCTCAAGGTCAGTAACAATCTGTGCATAGATGTTTTCAACTGTCTCTAGAGGCATTTTAACCTCTTGGGTGCTGACAACGAGAGGTGTTGCAAGTTGATTGTTCTGCTTGCCGGGCTCATATCTGTCACCATAGAGCTGAACCAACCAGAAATAAGCCATGCCTCTGTATGCGAGAGCCTGGCCTTTGATCATCTGCTTATCGGCCTCGGGACCCACAGCATTATCCACATTATCAATAATCTGGTTGGCATTGGAAATCCACATATAAGAGATCCTGAAGGGGAATGCAGCAAGCCAGCCATTTGCGTTTCTTTGGCCATTCCATTTCACTTCACCGGTGTTGGTCCACCACCCGTTACCCGCAGTGGGGAATACGAGATCCTCTCCCATAGCATCCATTGCGATCTGAAATGAGGGGTAGCCACCGATGTTCTGTCTTGAGTAATACTGTCTCACCATTGATTTATGGAGACCGTTTACAGCAGCAAAAGCATTTTCCGTAGTAGTGAAGATGAAACTCTCATCATAAGCTGATGTGGGGGTAGTTTCAAGAAAATCAGGACTACAGGAAGCCATACCTGCGAAAACCGCAAGACAAGCCAATATTTTTAATATATTTTTCATACTGTATTATTCTTGTTTATTAATGTTTGATTTTTGCTGATTAAAACTGAACATTCAAACCGAACGTGATAGTACGTGCGGGGGAATAAACGTTGGACTGTGTACCTGCAAACGAATACTGAGGGTCCATACCCTTACGAGCAGTGAATGCATAAACGTTCTCACCGCTTGCGTAAATTCTGATACCTGAAAGATCAAGCTTTTCAGCCCACTTCCTGGGGAATGAATATGCAAGTGTTATGTTTTTGAACGATAGGTATGAAGCACTGGTAAGCCATCTGCTTGAACCTGCATTCTGATTAGGGTTTTTAGTAGTGTCAATTCTGGGAACTTCAGTAATATCACCCGGCTTCTGCCATCTGTTGAGAATGTCAATATGCATAGCCGAACCATAACCAGAGTGACTCATCAGGGAGCCGTAAACGCTGTCATATATCTGACCGCCGATCTGGTAGGTCGTAAGTACGGAGAGTTCGAAACCCTTCCAGGTAAGTAAGTTCTGGATAGAACCATAGAGATCGGGAATTGAAGTGCCTACATAGTAGTAATCGGCAATTGTGTAATCATTTACAATTTCGCTACCGGTAACATTACCCTCGGCATCCTTGATATCCTTACTATAGAGCGCATCACCTGTCTGGGGATCCACACCTTCCCATTTTCTGAGCCAGAAGTCATACATAGAGCGACCTACCATGTATTTCTTGGTGCCGCTTATGATCTCTTCCTGAGGTAGTTTTGTGATTTCATTCTTGATATGGGATGCATTGATCATCATATTCCAGGTAAAATCCTTTGTACGTACAATATCACCGGCGAGTTGTATCTCGATACCCTGGTTGTACATTGAACCGATATTCTGCCACTGTGAAAGGACACCTGAAGAGGTGGGGAGCGGAACCTCGAAAAGGAGGTTGTCGGAAATCCTGTGGAAAAACTCTATCTGTCCGTTGAGACGGTTGTCAAAGAAACCGAACTCCAACGCAACGTCAAAGCTGCGGTTTTTCTCCCACTGGAGCTCTTTATTACCGGCCTGAGTTGACTGGATGAAACCGGAGGCATTTGCATTGTTGAGGATACCGTAGAGTGACTGCCATTGATACCATGAACTGGTGCCGTCATTACCTACGGAGCCATAAGATGCCCTGAGTTTCAGAGCAGAGATCCAGGGTTGACTTGCTATGAAAGATTCCTGATCAAGCCTCCATGATCCACCTACCGACCAGAAGTTACCCCAACGTGCATCTTTATAGAAACGTGAGGTTGCGTCCCTTCTGAAGGATGCGGATACATAATACTTGTGGTTGTAGTTATAGTTGGCACGCGCCATATAACCTTCCGTCCTGTATGCCTGTGAATAGGTGTAGAGTGAGTTGATAGTGGTAAAGTTGATCAACTCTGCATTACCCTCTGCGATCAGACCCTGTTTCATACCGTAGGTATATTTGTAATCATTCTTGTAACTCTCGTGTCCGAGGAGCAGGTCAATGTTATGATTGTTGAATGATTTTACATAAGTAAGCAACTGGTTGAAGTTGTAGGTGTCATAGCGGTAATTGGTAATGCTGCCACGACCTGCGGGAGCACCGTCACCCACATGAGGGTTCTCGTAATTGGAATTGAGATAGTTCCTAAAGTCATAACCTCCATTGACGGAGAATTTAAGTCCCTCAAATAAGGTGATGTCAATATAGGCTCTCGCGTTTACCAAGTTTCTCTTATAGAGGTTATCATTCCAAAGAGTCTCTGCAATTACGTGACGACCGGGGCTTGCACTTGCACCACGATTGGTCCAATCATAAATCTTCTCACCGTTAGCATCAAGCTTAATCGCTCCGGAAGCATCATGCTCATAGATAGGATAGATCGGGCCGATGAACCTTGAGAAGTAGAAGGGGTTGACATAACCTGTGCTGCTATCGTCGTTGGTAACGTTGGAGTTAGCCATAGTAGCTGCGAGGTTTACACCTGCCTTGATCCACTTGCGGGGCTGCACATTCATATTCAGACGCGCATTGGCTCTTTCCATGTAAGATTTTATAGAAAAACCCTCCTCATCCATATAACTAAGCGACATATAGTAGTCGGTTTTAGCTGTTGCGCCACCTGCGGAGAGTGAGTACTCCTGTTTGTGACCGATACGTGCAATACCATCAGCCCAGTCAAGGTCCTCGGTGTAGAGAAGTTTTGCAGCAGGGTTGAGCTTACCGTCAACGCTGACTATTGCGTCATTAGCTACGTTGAAAGGGTTGTTCAACAGCTGTCCGAAAATATTTTTCGAAGCCGCTGCGGATGCTGTTTCCATGGTATAAGTTGAGCCGTCAGCTGAAAGATAAGCATTGCGCAATGCTTCCCACGCCATAGGATAGTACTGGTATGGGTCAAGTCTTTCATACTCTTGAATAGCCCTCATACTGATACCTTGATTGACTTTTACATTGAACTGCACTTTCTCGCTGCGTCCCTTCTTAGTAGTAACAAGTACCACACCGTTGGCTGCACGGCTTCCGTAGAGAGCTGAAGATGCGGCATCCTTGAGGATAGTGATGTTCTCAATATCATCGGCATTGAGGTTAGAAATAGCATCAAACGGCACACCATCCACCACATAGAGGGGAGATGAGCTGGCGTTGATAGATCCGAAACCACGGATACGGATTCCTCCTGACGAACCGGGCTGACCGCCTGCTGAAGTAAACTGCACACCGGCAGCTATACCTTCCAATGCGTTAGCCACGTTGGTAAGAGGACGGCTTTCAAGTTTTTTACTCTCAAGAGCCACTGCCGATCCCGTGAAGTCTTTTTTGGCTACTGTACCGAAGGCAACGAAAACCACTTCTTCCAGTGTTTCCGTGTCAACCTCCAGATCTACATGAATAGTGCTTCTGCCTGATACCGGTACTTCAATGGTCTTGTAACCGATGAAACTAAAGATAAGAGTAGCATTTGAGGCAACGTCTATAGTGAAACGACCATCAACATCAGCCGCAACACCGGCAGTTGTACCTTTTACCTGAATGGAGGCAAAAGGAATGGGTTCACCAGTCTCTCTATCTGCCACTGTACCTTTAACAGTGATATTCTGAGCAGAAACGACTCCTGCCAGCAATATTGCTGCAAGAGTGAACAGAAACTTAATTCTCTTCATAGAATATATAGGTATTTGGTTAATAAAGTTTTTCTTATGTATAGATTGCAAATATAAACAAATCTTTTATATCTCCAAGAGGCAGCTAAAAAAAAACTGGGGATGGCCTTAACCATCCCCAGTTAAAATATATGTCGGCAAAAATTAGTTTAGTGTAACGAAATTGGCTTTAGAAGCCCTTTCACAACCTACTTTGCCTTTAATGGTCTCAAGAATCTTTACCTGTGGAGATGTTGATTGTACACCGGCTTTGGTGTCTGGCTCTTCGGGTACGAATTCTACCGGTGTTCCGGCAGGTATCTTGTAATGATTCTTTACGAAGGGGAAACCTGATGCATACTCATAGACGTTGATCATATAAGTAGTAGCAACGGATGAGAGTTCCTTGCTCTCGGGGTCAACTTTGAATACCAGAGGATCAGTACCATCACTTTCCTCTGATACATAATTTTCATACGCATAGAGGTAAGAACTTGATCCGTAATAACCATAGAAACCACCGAATTGATTACCATACTCCTCATATTCGTACTCTACACCTGTATGAGTGAAGGTGTGGTTGGAAGGATCGTAATATGCCCACCACATTGCTCCATCAGCCATACCGATACTTGTTACAAGATATTTGTATACCTCTGCAGTAGGATAGACATCAAACTCAGTGCTATCCACCAAATATGTACCAGTTATCAAATCATCTGACTGCGAGGGATCAACATACATGAATATTGTATGAGCAAAAGTCTGTGCTTTTCCGCCACCGTACGCAACAGCAACGAGGGAGTAGAGCCCTGAACCGGATTGAGGCATAGTAACAAATGACCTGCCCGAGGCGTTAACTGATACATACTTATCTTCCTCGAGATTACCTTGTATAATGTTGTTGATGGATGATTCTCCATCAGAACCCTGAGAAACTGCTAATATTACCTCTTCAACATCTTCTCCGAGCACAACATCTGCGACCACATAGGAGACGCCGTCTGAATCGGTGAATGCGCCGGCGTAAGTAGCCTCAACAGAGTAGTCTTTCTGCTCGAAACCGGGGAAATTAATAAATACCTGACCAGCAGAAACGGCATTCCAACCGCCGATACCGAACATATAAAAGAACGGAGCAATCTGGATCAGACCCGGAGTCACACCGTCTTCCTTATAAAAGAGCACTTTGTTTAGAGCAAAGTTCTCGGCAGTGGCATAGTTGGTAAGTCTACCGGGGTGTAACATATATACCATTGCGTCGTAATCGGAGTTTACGGTCACTTTCATGTCATCAAATCCCACAAGGTCAGGCTCTGTAATTTCTATACCCCTGTATGTTTCTCCAACATCAAGTATTCTCAATTCAGGCATATCACCTTTTCCAAAGGGAGACTTTAGCCTAAACAATTTGGAGTTAATATCATTCTGGAAAATCTGGAACGGTATCTCTTCGCCCATATAGAAGTTATCAATCATGGTAGCTGTACCAAGGGATGTCCAGGGCGAAGGAATAACTGCATTAAGGTCGCAGGCCTTACTACCATATTCGGTAGTCTGACTGGGATCAGTGATTGAAATAATCACTGACTGAGGATTGTCGTAACCCATCGTATCGAAACTGTAGCCGATAGTGAGTTTGGTTGTGGCCGAACCGGCGGGGAAAGTCACGCTTGAAGGAATTGCGAGAAGTTCAGCACCTTCGCCTTGAACTGTCAGACCTACTGTCAGAGCATCTGAAGTAACGATACGGCCAAGTTGTAGGTCAAAAGAGGTCTTATTTGAAGCAAGATTGAGACTCTTTGTACCGTCGTAAAAATATACCTGAGGACCTGTTTCCTTCTCTGCCGGCTGATAAGGTTCATACTTCTCGTAACAGCCAACTGCAAGGAAAACAAGCATCAGCGATGTAAATATGTTTAATATCTTTCTCATAATTTTTGTTCTGAATTAAGTCTGAAAGTTAATCTGTAACACCGTCGCGAAGGCCTCTGCCTTCACCGGTTGTGGGCTGCTGTCCGCCTGTATTGTCAACAATACCGAAGTTGGTATTCATCTCCGCCTGAGGGAACCTCATCAGGAGCCAAGGATCATCGGCTGCAAGGTTGAAGCGGAATGCTGCCGGCATATTGTTGGTCTCATCATGGAAACGAACCAGAGGCTTGTTGAGACGACGTGCATCGGGAACATAGAAACCTTCTCCCCAGAGCTCTACACGACGCTGGAACCAAATCTCGTCAAGAAGTGAGAGACCGCGGCCAACTACGCTGTATTGGGGATCGCGATAAGTCTTTACAAAGTTTGCAAGAGTCTCACGAGCACCGCCTTCATTGCCTAAACGTGCCTGGCACTCTGCCTGAATAAGAATCATCTCCTCAACACGCATCAGCGGAGTATCCTCGTCGTTTGCCGTAGTACCAACTGTCAAACAACCGAACTTCACGTTAGTATAAGGAAGATAGGGGAGTTTTGCATCTCCGCCATCATCAGCGTGAGCAACATCATCGTAACCCGGCCATTTAAGACCGTCGAGAAGTGTTGACTCGAGATTCTCGTCAACCCACCACTGTTTGCGGATGTCGGTGTCAGGAATCTTATCATAAAGGAGAGTATTGATACAAGTGTAGCACTGACAGGCGGGGGCATAACCCCAGGCTGAGAATGAACGCAACCATGATGAAGTGGTAGCGTAACGGTATCTCATAGCCATATCCGTGGTCATATCATAACCCCAGATCCAGTTGTGCTCATTAATATCCATGAAATAAGGCTTTGAGACCTCTTCCCTGGTTGCGGGAGTATAATTGGCAGCAGCTGCTACTGCATCATCATAAGCCTTCTGCCACTCACCCATGTAAAGGTATGCGCGTGCGCGAAGACCGTGCGCTACATCCTTGTTAACATACATTTTAGTCTTGCGGGAGTAGCCGGCGAGGTTATTGATGGCATAATCCAGGTCCTCGATAACTACTGCATACACCTCTTTGACAGTTGCACGAGGATTGTTTGCAAAGTCTTCGGTATCAAAAGCAAGGATAGGAACGCAGGGTTGATCGCCTGCAACCTGGTAACCAAACTGAAATGCAGGGGCGAGAGTCATATATGCATAGGCGCGGAGTGCCCTTGCCTGAGCAAGCATATAGATGAGTTCCTGAGACTCAGTTTCACCAACACTCTTGATAAATGTATTGGCATCTGAGATCATATTGTAGGGAGTACGATAACGTATATAAGGGTTACGGTAGTTTGCATTACGTGATGATAGCTCACCGCAGACACTGAACCAGTTGTAGTTGTTATCGGCAATCAGTGCGTCAGGGCCTTCAAGATCATTACAGAAATTGATCATAAGGAAACCCCAGTCATCCGGAGTGGAATACATCTTTGCAGGCTTGCCTATATCTGAGAACAGACCGGAGAAAGCTGCCTGAGCACGCTCAGGAGCAATTGCGTTTGTCTCCTTAAGCTGTGACTCCAACAACGTACCACTCTCAGGGAGTACATTGTCCATGTCGGCACATGCGGTAACTGCAAGTCCGACTGCCAATGATATGAGTAATAATAATTTATTTATTTTCATTTTAATTCCTTGTTAGATTTAAAAATTAGAATGTAAGAGTGATACCACCAGTGATGGTGCGCATAGCTGAATAGTAGCTCGTACCGATACCGGAGCCTGTTGTGTAGGAGCCGAGACCCATGCTGAAGCGAGGGTCGATACCCTTACGTGCTGCAAGAACTCCAAGGTTCTCGCCTGCTACGTAAATACGAAGACCTGCAATCTTAATCTTATTAAGCATGCTCTTAGGGAATGTGTAACCCAAGGTCACGTTATTGAGGCTAAGATAGTTTGAGGTAATGAGGAAGCGGTCAACCGCACTCTGAGCAACTTGGGTGTCGCCATCCATACGTGGAACGTCAGTGTTGGGGTTCTCGGGAGTCCATGCCTTGAGAGCATCTTTATGCCAGGCACTTCCTGCAGACTTTTGAGTCCACATCAGAGACTGATAACCACCATCATAGAATTTACCTCCTAGCTGGAATGAAGCCTGCACTGAGAAGTCAAATCCATAAGCAGTAAGAGAGGTACCGAAACCACCATAGAGTTTAGGCATAACTGTACCGAGCTCATACCTTGTTGCATCGGAAAATACGGGGGTTGTGGAATCCTCGCCTGTCTCATCATCGTGTTTCCAGTAGAGGGCCTGACCATTCTCAGGATCAACACCCGCATATTTGTACATATAAGCGTCGTATAGTGAACCACCTATCTTATAAATGTAGTTGGATCCCCTGATGCCCTTCTCTGAAACGCTTTCATCCAGTTCGAGGATTGTATTTTTGTAGTGGCTCATATTGAGATTCCAGCTCCAGTTCACATTTGCAGTATTGATGATATTACCATATAGAGAAACCTCAAAACCTTTATTCATGATACTACCTACGTTGATAGGAATAGTGGAGGGTGCACCCATTGACAGAGGAAGGTCCTTGGAATAGAGAAGGTCTTCAGTCTTGCGTGCATACCATTCGATTGTACCATTGAAGTAACCGTTGAAGAGTTCGAAGTCAACACCCACGTTGAAAGATTTTGATGTCTCCCAGGTAAGTTCGTGGTTACCTCTTGAAGTAAGTGTCAGCGAGTACTCGCCTGTGTCTTCGTTGTACGAGTGTGTGTACTGGTCTGAATAGGGATAATATCCGCCAAGGTTGTCGTTACCCTGAACACCGTAGCTCACTTTGAGTTTAAGCATATCCACCATGTTAACTCCCCTGAGCCAGCTCTCTTCGCTTATAAGCCATGCAGCACCGATACTGCCGAAGTTACCCCAGCGATTCTCTTTTGCAAAGCGTGAAGATGCGTCACGACGGAATGAAGAACTCACGAAGTATCTGCCGTCATAGTCATACTGTGCACGTGCAAAGAAACCCTGAGCCATGTAGTTGTTGGTGTATGATGACACCTGCTTGCCGGAAGTACCGTCCGCATTGCCCAACTCTCCAACCAAAGGGTTAAAAAGATGGTCGTTCTGACCCCAGATTGTCTGCATCTTACGATTTTGCTGCTCATAACCCAATAGAACGTCGAGATTGCTCTTGGTTCCGTTAAAGTCAGTCTTGTAATTTGCAAGATACTGCTGGTTAATATCCCATGTCCTTGAGTGAGCCACATAAGCCATACCATCTGTTGATGCGCCACTACCGAATATACTGTAAAGGTCATTTTGGCGGGTATTGTCGCTCAAAAGGTTGAGGTTAGCCGTGAGGGTGAAACCCTTGAAAGGAGTTATGATTGCACCCGCTTTACCAACGAATACGTCAGCAAAGTATCTCGAAGAGTCATACTCGTTGTCGCGAACAGCGTTACCCACAAATGAGGGACGGATGAAGTTGGTGTTGTTGGAGTCATAAACGAGACGACCATTTTCCATTTTCTTAGATCCGTCAGCATTACGCACGTAAAGTGGATAAATCGGGCCCAAATTGTTTGCAATGTAGAATACGTTACCTGAAGAACCCCAGGTACCGGTATAAGGGTTGGTCTGTGAATCTGAGTGTGTGAACATCATGCTGCTTACGAGCTTGAACCACTCCTTCACCTGATAGTCAGCATTGATACGACCTGTATAACGTTTGTATTTGGAGTTGCTGATAACACCACCGTCTTCGAGGAATCCGCCGCTGGCGTAGTAGTTGAATCTCTCACCCGAACCGCTTACGGAGAGGTTATACTCCTGACGGAATGAAGGGTGGAACACTTCATCATACCAGTTATCAGGGATGTAGTAATACTCACCGTCTGAATAACCGAGAGTCGCGTTGGGGTTCAGCTTGAAGTTGGCACCAACGAACTTTTGACCCTCAGGAATGGTAAATACCTGGTAACCGAGACCTCCATTGTTCTGGTCGAAGAGGTATTTGTCAGCATGAGCATAACTCTCTGCTTCGGTATAACCTGCATAGAATTGCTGGTTAAACATAAGTTTGTAGTATGTCTCATAGTACTGTGCGGGATCATCGATCAGGTCATACTTGGGAATTAGACGAGAGTTTGAACCGAAACGGGCATCAAATCTGATTTGAGCATCCCCAACACCTTTCTTGGTAGTGATGAGGATTACACCGTTTGCACCGCGGTTACCGTAAATGGCTGCTGCGGATGCGTCTTTAAGAACTGACATTGACTCAACGTCGTTAGGGTTAATGTCAGAAATAGCTCCTGCAAACGGAGCGCCATCAACTACGATGAGGGGGCTGTTGCTCGCACTCATTGAGCCGACACCACGGATGCGGATTGTTGCTGCGTTAGAGGTAGGGTCACCACTGGAAGAGATGATCTGCACACCGGGAGATGTACCGGCAAGAGCGCTGGTAACGTTGGTGGTAATCTTCTTCTGGATTTCCTCACTCTTTACCATCGAAGCGGATCCTGTAAAAGATGCCTTGGTGGATGTACCGTAGGCGACTACGATCACGTCCTCCAGATACTCGGCGTCAACATTGAGCGCTACGTCGATAACGCTTCTGCCATTGACGGGAATCTCCGCTGTCTGGTAACCTACTGAGCTAAATACGAGAACACCGTCACCCGGAACGGCGATGGTGTAATTTCCCTCAGCATCTGTTGCAACTCCGGTCATGGTACCCTTGAGCTGGATAGCTGCAAAGGGAATACCCTCCCCGGTAGCTGCATCTTTAACGACACCTTTCACCTGTATGGTCTGCTGTGCGAAAACAGTCGCAGATACTACAAGCAATAGAGTCGTCAGAATTAGTCTGATTCTTTTCATGTAGATAAAATTTTGGTTAATTAATTGGTGTTTATAATATATTCTCTATTGCACAAACTGGTTCAGAGCCAGTTTGTGCATATTATTCAATTCATCTTGCAAAGTAAATAAAAAAAAACAATAATTCAAACATTCAATACTTTAAAAATCAGACTCAAATAACATTTTTATAAGAAAAATACCCATTTTGGTTATAAATTGTAAGTGGTTCTGGAAAAATCCAAAAAAAATCAAACACAAAGAGCAAAAAACAAGGGTGACCTAGTGGCCACCCTTGTAACAATACTCTCTTTTCAGAGGAATTATCAGATTACGCCCTGCTCAAGCATAGCCTGTGCCACCTTCATGAAGCCGGCGATGTTTGCGCCCTTCACATAGTCAACAGTACCATCTTTTCTTTGGCCGAACTTCACGCACTGTGCGTGGATATTCTCCATGATGAAGTGAAGTTTCTCGTCAACTTCTTTACCTGACCAGCTGATGTGTGAAGCATTCTGAGTCATCTCAAGACCTGAAGTTGCTACGCCACCTGCATTAACAGCCTTACCTGGAGCAAAGAGAAAACCTTTTGCCGACTGGAATGCAGCGATAGCTTCGGGGGTACAACCCATGTTGGAAACCTCACAGCAGCACCATGTACCATTAGCAATGAGTTCTTTTGCATCGTCACCGTTGAGCTCATTCTGGAATGCGCAAGGAAGAGCGATGTCGCACTTCATGCTCCATGCTTTCTTACCCGGAGTAAAGATAGCCTGACCGGGGAACTTATCAGCCATATCCTGAACTTTGTTGCGGTTGGAAGCACGCATAACGAGCATATAATCGATCATCTCCTTATTGATGCCGTTAGGGAGAGCACAAACGCCATCCGGACCTGAAATTGCAATAACCTTTGCACCGAGTTCGGTAGCCTTGGTCGCAGCACCCCATGCTACGTTACCGAATCCGGAGATCGCAACTGTTTTGCCTTTGATATTCTTGCCGGCTTTTGCAAGCACATGCTCGGTAAAATAGAGTGCACCAAAGCCTGTGGCTTCGGGACGAAGGATAGAGCCACCCCAGTTTAAACCCTTGCCGGTAAGAACGCCTGTGTTGTACTGGCGTGCAAGTTTGGAATACATACCGACAAAGTAACCGATCTCACGGGCACCAACACCTACGTCACCTGCGGGAACGTCCTGATCGGGACCGATACAATGCCACAACTCAAGCATGTATGCCTGGCAGAAACGCATGATTTCACCATTGGATTTACCTACGGGATCGAAATCAGAACCGCCCTTGCCACCGCCCATAGGGAGAGTGGTGAGTGCATTTTTGAAAGTCTGCTCGAAGCCGAGAAATTTCAACATTGAAACATTTACTGCAGGATGGAAACGGATACCGCCCTTGTAGGGGCCGATAGCGCTGTTGAACTGTACACGATAACCGATGTTGGTCTGAACCTCACCTTTGTCGTCTACCCAGGCAACACGGAAAGTAAATACACGGTCGGGCTCAACAATTCTTTCAACGATTTTTGCCTTTTCGAATTCGGGATGTTGATTATAAACCTCTTCGATTGACTCAAGCACCTCATGTACGGCTTGCAAGTACTCTTTTTCATGGCCATATTTTTTCTCAAGATTGGCCATAATCTCAGCTACTTTCATAATTCTTAACTTAATTTATTTGGTTGATATTTGTGATTAATATAGTAAAAAGTTTTGACTATTCAACAACCCAGGTTGCACCGCTATGTAGCAGGTCATCCATGCATTTTATCGTAGATTTTGCCTCCACTTCCTTCAACTGATCCCTTACATTGTCATCATAGGTATTCTCCTTTACATTGCGGATAACTCCAAGTGCAACGGGATAGTCGGGGTATTTCATATTGACAAGCAGGTTGTGTATACCTACCTCCTTACAGTTTGCGTCATGAACGAGCAGGTCATCCACAGTAATACCATCCTGACCTATGGTAACCACTTCCAATTTCCGGTTACGGAATATCAGACCCTTGTCATTATTCTTTCCGAATATCATCGGTTCTCCATGACGAAGGATTATGGTCCTGTCGGCACGATATTCACGATCGGAAATGGTTGCGTGTGCACCATCATTGAAGATTACGCAATTGACCAACATCTCAACAATCGAAGTGCCGTCATTTTTTGCGGCAGCCACTAAAATCTCCTGTGTGAGCTTAATCTCGGAGTCAAGGCCGCGTGCAAAGAATGTGGATCCGGCACCAAGCGCAAGTGCTCCCGGATTGAAGGGATTCTCAACAGTGCCGTAAGGGGATGTTTTAGTGATCGTACCCAGTTTTGATGTAGGAGAATATTGTCCTTTGGTAAGACCGTAAATCTGGTTATTGAAGAGGATGATATTGATGTCTATATTCCTGCGGACGGCGTGGATGAAATGATTGCCGCCAATGGCAAGCGCGTCACCGTCACCTGTGGCCTGCCAAATGCTGAGTTTGGGATTTGCCACCTTCATACCTGTGGAAATGGCTGTTGCGCGTCCGTGTATTCCGTGGAATCCGAATGTATTCATATAGTAGGGCAATCTGGAAGAACAGCCGATACCTGATACGAATACGATTCTTTCCTTAGTGTAGCCCAAAGCTTCACATACTTCGGGTAAAGCCCTGTGAATGGATGCCAGTACTGCGTGGTCTCCGCAGCCGGGACACCATCTTACTTCCTGATTACTTTTAAAATCTTGTGCTGTATATGCCATAGTAGTATATTTTCAAAAATTAAAGAATATTGTTAACTGCATCCACGATTTCTTTCACAATAAAGGGCTGTCCCTGAACTTTGTTGTATTGTAAATATTTGAAATCGGGCAATTTTGCTCTCAGATAATCCACAAACTGGCCTGAGTTGAGCTCACATACTATAATTTTCTTGTAGCGTGCGAATACCTCTGCGGTGTTCTTGGGGAGGGGATTAATGTAGTCAAAATGGGCAAGAGCAACGCTCTTTCCCTCTGACCGCATCTGCTGTACCGCACTATAAAGATGGCCAAAAGTACCACCCCAGCCAACTACAAGCACATCTGCCTTATCGGCTCCAATGACCTCCTGTTTGGGAATGAAGTTGGCCATACGGGCAACCTTTTCAGCCCTCGCTGCACACATCTTCTCATGGTTGATGGGATCCGAAGAAATGACACCATCAGGATTCTTCTCCAAACCACCTACCCTGTGCTCGAGACCTGCCTTTCCTGGCAACGCCCATTTGCGCACAAATGTTTCGGGATCTCTGTGGTAAGGCTTATATGGACCTTCACAGGAATCAATTATAGGGGGATGAATTTCGGGATAATCCTTCATTGAAGGGATTTTCCAAGGTTCTGATCCATTGCCAAGGAAACCTTCAGTAAGAAGTATTACCGGCATCATATGTTCCATTGCATATTTGCCTGCATAAAAAGCAGCATCAAAGCAGTGCGATGGAGAGTGCGCTGCCATCACGGCAATCGGGCATTCACCGTTGCGGCCGTAGAGAGCCTGTGCAAGGTCGGTCTGCTCCGTTTTAGTGGGGATACCCGTCGAAGGACCACCCCTTTGAACATCCACAATCACGAGCGGAAGCTCGGTAATCATAGCTAGGCCCATAGCCTCTGATTTTAGTGAGAGACCGGGGCCCGAAGTGGTAGTTACTGCAAAGTTGCCTGCATATGCCGCTCCTATGGCGGTACAGATACCTGCAATCTCATCCTCAGCCTGCATAGTCTTTACACCGAGATATTTATGAATAGCAAGCTCTTCGAGGATTCCGGTGGCGGGAGTAATGGGGTACGAGCCGCAGAAAAGGGGAATTCCGCTCTTCTCTGAAGCTGCCAACAGACCCCAAGCCGTTGCCTGGTTACCATTAATGTTACGGTAAACGCCTTTTTCCTGGGGAGCGGGTTGCACCATATAAGTATTTGGTATGGCGTGTATATTGCTTGCATAGTTGAAGCCGTCGAAGAGTACCTTTTTGTTAGCCTCTATAAGTTTTGGTTTCTTCTTAAACTTATCCTCAAGATACTCATAAGTGTGATCTAAGGATCTGTTGAAGAGGAAGAAACACATACCGAGAGTAAACATGTTCTTGCTACGCAGGATTGACTTGTTGTCAAGACCGCTCTCCTTCAGACTCTCTTTGGTAAGGGTGGTTATAGGGGAAGGAATAATATTTCTGTCCTCAATTTTGAGCTCGACAAAAGGGTCGAGAGTAGCATAACCTGCTCTCTTGATACCGGCCTCATCAAAGGCATCAATATCGATAATTATGGTTGCAGTAGGTTTGGTCCACTTGGCATTTGCCTTAAGTGCTGCAGGATTCATTGCAACCAATACATCACAGAAATCACCGGGAGTGTGAACTTCACCACTTCCGATGTGAACCTGAAATCCTGAAACTCCCGACACGGTACCCTGAGGAGCACGAATCTCAGCAGGATAATCAGGAAAAGTAGAAATTTCGTTTCCATAAAGGGCGGACGCATCCGCAAACAGGGTACCTGTGAGCTGCATTCCGTCTCCGGAGTCACCAGCAAAACGAATTACGACATTTTGCATGTCAATAACTTTGTGTTGCATAAAATAAGAATAGTTTTTTATGTAAATAATGAATTAATTAGTTGTCAGTACTTTGATGTTATGGCTGCTGTGGAAGTTGTGTGGGGGTCACCTTCTCTTCGGGGATGCCGAGCTCTTTCTTTACAAGAGGGAGCAAATTCACTGATGCAGACTCATCCAAATAGATGATGGCGCCAGCAGCGGTATTGAAGACATAGGTCAAAGATAGCTCCTTTGCAACCTTGTTAATAGCAGTTTGGGCCTTTTGGTAAACGGGTGCAGAAAGTTCCTGCTCCTGCTGTGCAAGTTCCTGCTGTGCGGTTTGCTGGAATTGCTGCAAACGGGCGATAAGGTCCTGAATCTCCTTTTCCTTCGCCTCTTTCACAGCCGCGGTCCAGGTAGCCTGCTTACGGTTGTACTCGGTATACTTTGTTTGGTATTCATCCTCCATACCCTGCATAGTCTCGACCAGGTCAGTCTGAATCACTTGAAGCCTCATACGCACGGTATCCATTTCAGACATCAGGTAAATCACTTCCTGAGTATTGATATGACCGATCTTGAGTTCCTGAGCCTTGGCCGAGAATCCGAGTCCGGCAAGGAGGAAAAAAATAATTGTAATACGTTTCATCTGTTTTTATTGTTTTATGTTTTTTATGTCCATTATTTGAATCAATTGCGATACTCTTTCAGTAAGATCATACCTGGAGTTTTTGTACACAACGCCGGGAGTAATTGCCAAGTCAATTATTATAGCATAATCATCCATGTTTGCTACGGTTTCGATTGCCGAGTTGACCCTGGCTTGTATAGGTCCGATCAGTTCTTCCGACTTTTTAGCCATAATGCCATCTTCCCCAAAGTAGATACGCTGTTTGCTCTTGACCACCTGTTCTTTGGAGATTATCTCTTGCTCCATGGCGGTGCGCTGAGAAGCGGAAAGTGAATGCTTTACCTGCTGATATCTCTGATAGAGTTCGTCTATCTCGCCTATTTCGGCCTCTAAAGTGGCCTTATACTTGTCTGAAAGCTCATTGAGCTCAATCTGTGCGGCCTGATATTCAGGGATGGCCGCTAATATTACCTCAGTATCAATATAAGCCACCTTCTGTGCATTGGCAGAGAAACCAAAAATTATCAGTGCGGCAAATGACAGTAAAAACTTTTTCATCTTGAACATCATTTATATTAGTTAAAATTGTTGTCCTATCACAAAGTGGAACTGACTCCTTTCATCAGGATTGTCAGCATCAAATCCATAACCCCAGTCGATACCAAGCATACCCACTATGGGCAGCAACACCCTTACGCCTGCCCCGGCAGAGCGTTTGATATGGAAAGGGTTGAAATTGCGGATATCCGACCAGCAGTTACCTCCTTCAAGAAAAACCAGCGCATAAATAGTTGAGTTAGGCTGCATTATTACAGGATATCTTAACTCAATGGTAAACTTATCGTAGACATTGCCTGCATATGCATTGCCTATGTAAGGCGTGAGAGAGTAATTTTCGTAACCCCTGAGGCCAATAACCTCAGAGCCATATGTATTATAACCCGACATACCGTCACCGCCAAGTATAAAGCCCTCGAACGGAGAGTAACCGTAGTTTTTGTTATAAAAACCCAAATAACCGAACTGCGCTCTTGTCATAAGTACAAGGTCTCCGACGAGTTTAGTGAAGAGCGATCCTCTGAAGGTCCATTTATGATACTCTATCCACTTGTAATGATCCTGAACGGTCATATTACTGTAATCCTTATTGCGGTTGCCTCCCATTAGTGAAAATGGAGGAGTTACCTGAACTGAGAATGACAGGTCGGAACCGCTTCGAGGGTAAATCGACTGGTCGGTGGAGTTACGAGTCAAGGTTGTGGTCCAGCTTATGTTATGCGAGATACCCGTATCGAAAATGAAGTTGTACGACCAATCCTGAAGGCGGTATGACTGCCAGCCGAGCTGGTTGTAGAGCACAAAATAGTTGTCAGGCCATTTGAGACGCGTACCGAGTCCGACTGCCGCACCGAAAATCTCCATATACTCGTCATCGTTGAGCACCTGATAATAATAGGTGGCGTAAGAGTTGGTCTGACGTGTGAAATAGGCCGAAATATTGAGCGAAGTCGGTTTTTTGCCGGTAAGCCAGGGTTCTACGAAACTTGCCGTAAATGCAGTGTAGTATGAACCGTTGGTCTGGAATCTGATTGCCAGCTGCTGGGCATCGCCCAAGGGAACGGGTCTCCAGGCCTCTTTTCTGAAGAAATTGTAGGTAGAGAAGTTGTTGAAGCTTACACCTAAGGTACCTACAAATGTATTGTTACCCCATCCGCCTGAGAGTTCCAGTTGACTGTTGGCCTTTTCTTCTACATTGTATGTTATATCCACGGTGTTGTTCATCGGATTGGGAATCAACGCGTAACCCTTCGCGGGGTCAGCAGCATATTCCGCATCAAAATGGCCCATAGAGGCGATTTCACGTACGGAACGTTCGAAGTCCGTCTGGCGGAAGAGGTATCCGGGACGGGTAAAAACAGCTCTGCGCACCACCTTTTCATTGGTTATGGTGTTACCGTTGATGATTATGTTGTTGAATGTGGCCGGCTTGCCCTCAATCATACGCATCTCCACATCGACCGAGTCACCTTCAATGGTAAGTTCCACCGGAGTAACATTGAAAAAGAGATAACCCTGATCACGGTAGAGTTTTGAGATGGTCAGGTCGTTCTCCTTATCACCACCGAAGAGGCGCTTTTCCATTGTCACTACATCATAGATGGAACCCTTTTCAATACGAAGTATGGAGTTGAGCTGCTCCTCCGTGTACTCGGAATTTCCCGTCCAGGTTATATCCCTGAAATAATATCTCTTACCTTGATCGATGACAAAATGAATGCCCAACCTACCCTCCTCTATCTCGTAAATCGAATCACGAATAATTCTTGCGTCACGGTAACCTGCCTCATTGAATGCGTCGATAAGGGACTGTTTGTCATTTTCGTATTCATCCTCATTGAATTTTTTGGATGAAAACAGGTTATACCACTTGGAGTCCTTAGTCTTCTTCATCGCCCTGTCGAGCTTAAATTTCGAAAGCTCGCCGTTACCTTCGTAGGTAATGGTCCTCACCTTAACTTTCTTGCCTCTGTTTATATCAAAAGTGACTGATACGGCGTTGTTAATTATGGAGTCGGCCTGCTGGATCACATTAACCTTGGCATTGATGAAACCTTTCTCTTTAAAATATCTCTTGATGATATTAGTGGAGGTAGAAATAACATAATCGGAAAGTTCACCTCCTCTTTTAAGCGTAAGTCGCTCCCTAAGCTCGTCACGGTCCGAGTTCCTTATACCCTTGAAATCCCATCGGATAACCCTCGGACGTTCCGTAAGCCTGAGCACAAGGTATGCGGTGTCACGTGATGCTGAAAGCGAGTCAACATAGAGTCCAACGGTGGAGAATGCCCTCTGGAGCCAAATCCTTTTGAGTGCTGCCGAAACATCCGTACCGGGAATCTGAACCTTGTCACCCTCGTGAATGCCAAGCACCGAAAGCACCTGATCGGCCCTCCGTGATTTGAGACCCTCCGTTGTAATGCCTCCTACCGTATAAGTTTTGGGTTTTGTATAATCTATCTCCACGTCCCGTCCTGAAATAACTTCCTGCGCCGATACAACAGCACAGGGAAGCAGAAAAAGCAGGATCAGAATCAGTCTAACGTGTCTCATCAAACAGCAAGTAATAAGTCTGCAAAGATAACCTTTTTATTTTAGTTTGCCAAAGCGTCGCTGCCTGTTATTGAAGCTTATCAGCGCCCTTTCAAAATCATTTTTGCGAAAATCAGGCCAAAGAACCTCCGTAATGTAGAACTCCGTGTAGGCAGCCTGCCACAACATGTAATTGCTGATGCGCTGTTCGCCGCTTGTACGTATGATGAGATCGGGATCGGGAATACCATCCGTGCTGAGCAGACACGAAAATGAATCTTGATCCAAAGAAGGCATCGGGAGTCCCTCTCTGGCAGCGTTTGCACATATTTCTCCATATCGGTACGCAGCTTGGAGGATATCCCACCTTCCACTGTAACTAAGCATTATTATCAGATCCATTGAGGAATTTGAAAGGGTCTCGGCCTCAAGTTCCTCCACAGTAACTACCAAATCTTCCGGAAGTTGTTTTCTGTTGCCGATAATGCGAAATCTGATGTCATATTTGGCAAAAGTGGCTCTTTCTTCAGCCACCGCCTTGGCCATAAGGGCCATAAGACCTGATACCTCCTCATCCGGTCGTCCCCAGTTCTCTTCGGAAAAGGCGAATAAACTTAAATACCTGATGCCTTTTTCTCTGGCGTACTCAACTGCAGTTCTTACGCTATCCACACCGGCATTGTGGCCGAAAAGACGTTCATGACCTTTTTTACGGGCCCAGCGGCCATTGCCGTCCATTATTATGGATACGTGTGTGGGGATGTTTATGATTTCAGATGTCATTGCGTTTGTCTTCGCCCCAAAGGAGCTTATCTTGTATTGCTTTGATAAAATTATTGTCAAAAAGGGAGATATAACCGAAAGGAAATTCACCTCTCGAAATCCGTGCCGACCCACCGGAAGGGAGCGTAAAAGAGCGGTTATCCATTGTAACTATCGCAGGTAAGTCCCTCGAAGAAAGAGTGAGTTCGAGCGTGGAGGTCAGCGGAGCTACCAGCGGACGTACATTGAGATTGTGGGGTGCTATCGGAGCAATGATCAGTACCGGAGAATCAGGCATTACTATAGGCCCTCCTACACTCAAAGAATAGGCTGTACTGCCGGTGGGAGTTGCTATTACAATGCCGTCTGCACGATAAAGGGGCAGTGGACGACCATCAATCTTTATGCTGATGGAGAGCATTGCGGGACCCTGACGGTGAATGGAAATCTCATTCATCGCATAAGGATAAAACCCTTCCGGTACCGAACCGCAATCTATCCTTAGAAGATCTCGCTGCTCAAGCGAATAACGTCCCTCCAACAGATCATCTATCCATAAAGGAGGTTTGTTTCCTACCTTCGCAGTGGTTAGAAAGCCCAGTCGGCCAAAGTTGATGCCGGCCACCGGTATTCCCCTCTCTCTGACATAGGTAACTGAGGAGAGGAAAGTACCATCTCCGCCGAGGGAGAGGAAAAGATTTACATCTTTGGGGAGATCTTCACTGGAGGTAAAAACCTCTCCATGAGGCAGTTTCAAGCCTTTTTCCGAAAGCTGCTCAAGAAAAGGTGCGTACCACGCGAAACTCACTTTCCTGGATGAAAGCGCATCCAGCAGAAGAGCGAATTGGTCGAGATATCCGCTTCTGACTTCCCTGCCAAAAATGGCAATCTTTGTGATCTGTTTCATTAATAACGCTAAATTTGTCAAAATTATGTATTTTTGTAAATATGACAAAATTAAGTGTAAATATCAACAAGATTGCAACTATCCGTAACGCACGTGGCGGAAATCTTCCCGATGTAGTGAAGGCGGCAATCAATTGCGAAAAGTTTGGTGCCCAAGGCATAACCGTTCATCCCAGACCTGACGAAAGACATATCAGATACAGTGATGTGCGTCAGCTCAAACCGGTACTTACTACAGAATTCAACATCGAAGGCAATCCTATCCCCTCTTTCATTGACCTCGTAATGGAAATCNGNCCTGCACAGGTAACGCTTGTGCCTGATGCAGAAGATGTGCTTACATCAAATGCAGGATGGGACACAAAACGCAATCTGGCTTATTTGCAGAAGATCTGCAAAAAGTTTAATGATGCAGGTATCCGCACCTCCATCTTCATAGACCCCGTCATTGAGATGATACGGTACGCCGCTGAGACAGGTTGCAACCGTGTTGAACTCTATACTGAAGCCTATGCCTCCGGCTATGCCGCAGGACGAGAACAAGCAGTCGAGCCCTATGTGAAAGCAGCCGAAGAGGCTACCCGTCTCGGTCTGGGCCTTAACGCAGGCCACGACCTTAATCTGGAGAATCTCCGCTATTTACATCAGGTGATTCCCAACCTGCTTGAGGTTTCGATAGGTCATGCACTTATAAGCGATGCCCTCTACCTTGGACTCGAAAATACAATTGCGGCATATTTGGAGCAATTGTCCGATTTTTAACTATATTTGCATGATATTTGCTTTTGCAAAAGATATCATTTAGAATTTAAATCACGTTTATAAAGATTTTTTATGGAAAACAATGTTCAATCATCCTGCGGTAACAAGACTCCGATAATCCTCAGCGTTCTCGCTTTAATTATGGCTATAGTTGTGCTGGTATTCCAATTTGTAGGTGAAAAGGGTCCCAAGGTTACCATTCCTGAAGGTGATTCAGAAGTAGCAGCCCAGAGAGGCGACATCGTCTACGTGCGTATGGATACCCTTATCATGCAATATGATATGGCAAGCGACCTCTCTTCAACTTTTCAGGCAGAAGCTCAGGCAGTTCAGGACGACCTGAATAAAAGAGGAAGAAAGCTTGAAAGCGACATGAAGAGTTTCGAGAACCAATACCAGAAAGGTCTTCTCACCCGCTCAAATGCCGAGCAGCAGCAGAATGCCCTACTTAAACGCCAACAGGAACTCCAGAACCTGGCCAACCAGAAGCAGCTTGAGCTCCAGGAAAAAGAGTATGTGATGAACAACCAGATAATCTATGCTATCAAGACCTATCTTGAAGAATACAACAAAGTGCGCGGTTATGCAGCCATTCTCACCACTACCGATGTAAGCAATACCGTTATCGTGGGAAATGTAGCCCTCGATATCACTCAGGAAGTGGTTGAAGGTCTCAACGCCGAATACGTCAAGGTAAGGAATAAAAACTAAATTATACCGGACAATACATTGCCGTATCAGCCCAGTATAATGACTGACTGATGCGGCATTTTTTCATAAACAGGCCCTTATTATATTATGAATGCAATAACACGCACCGAATTTGATTTTTCGGGACAAACCTCAAAATATGTCGGTAAAGTGAGGGATGTCTATTTCATAGCAGATAAATATCTTGTCATGGTAGCTACAGACAGGATTTCTGCCTTTGATGTGGTACTCCCCAAAGGCATTCCCTACAAAGGGCAGGTGCTTAACCGGATTGCCTCGTCTTTCCTCGACCGGACTTCTGACATCGTTCAAAATTGGAAAATAGCATCTCCCGACCCAATGGTAACCGTAGGCTACCAATGCGAACCGCTCCCTATAGAAATGATTGTACGCGGTTACCTCACCGGCAGTTCCTGGCGAACCTACAAGTCAGGAGAAAGGATGATCTGCGGCATTCATATTCCCGAAGGGATGAAGGAGCACCAAAAATTTGAGCATCCCATAATTACTCCCACTACAAAAGCCGAAATAGGAGAGCATGACCAGGACATCAGCAAGGAAGAGATCATTAGCCGTGGGCTTGTATCCCGTGAGGATTATGAGGAACTCGAGCGCATCTCCCTCGCTCTCTACAAAAGGGGTTGCGAGATTGCAGCCTCACGGGGACTTATACTGGTGGATACCAAATACGAGTTCGGGAAAAAAGATGGTGAAATATGCCTTATAGATGAAATCCATACCCCCGACTCCTCAAGATACTTCTACGCAGACTCCTATAAGGAACTTTTTGACAAAGGCGAGCAGCAGAGACAGCTTTCAAAGGAATTCGTAAGGGAGTGGCTAATGGAGAACGGTTTCAGCGGACAGCCCGGTCAAGTTGTTCCTAAAATGACTCCGGAACGTGTCGGCATCATTTCCGACAGATATATCGAACTCTACGAAAAACTCACCGGCAAAGAGTTCTGCAAAGAGAGCTACGATGGGATCTACGAACGAATGGAAGAGAACATCAAAAATATGCTCGCCAGACTTCCCTTATGAAAAGAATCCTGATAATAATCCTCCTCACGCTGCTCTTCCTCCCTGTGGAAGCGCAGAACACTTTACCTCCCCAAATCACAATTTCTACCGAGAAGGTGAATATCGGCGGCAATATCTATCTTATCCACAAGGTAGAATCGGGGCAGACTATCTACTCACTCTGCAGGGCATATAAGGTGGATTACGATGATCTGCTCAAAGCCAATCCCCAGCTAAAAGAGGGACTCAAGGCGGGTAAAATCATCTATATTCCCACATCAGCCAAGGCCGAGGTTTCACAACCAGGAGCTCCGATACAACCTGTTGAAGAGCCACAAAAGGGCATAGAAGAGGAATCCGAGAGTGTAGAGCAGGAAGTATCCGAAAAGGATTACATTAAACATAAGGTCAAACTCTTCGAAACCCTCCACTCCATATCCAGAAAATATGGTGTGTCAGTACGGGAGATAGTGGAGTTTAACGGACTGGAGAATACACATATCTACTTCAGACAGATACTCCGCATTCCAATCAAAAAGGAAGTGGAAGAGCCGGAAGATGAGTTTGAAAATGATGAAAACGGCACAGAAGAGACTACTGAAATCATCACCGAAGACGTTCTATTCGAAGAGATGAGCGAAACTGAAGCTCTCGCTAAAATAGAGCTGCTCAAGAGTACCACCCACTTTGACAGAGCAAATCCTATAAAAATCGCTCTTATACTCCCCTTCGACACACATTCTGCCAAGCCATCCACCAACTATCTGGATTTCTACAGCGGAGCTTTGATGGCGGTGGAAAAAGCCAAAGAGGCCGGAATGCACATAGCACTCAATACTATAGACATCACAACATACTCCTGGACAGGAGAACTATTCCAAAATAATATGATAAGGGATTGCGATTTGGTGGTAGGCCATATCGATGCAAAGCAAATAAACGCTTTCACTGACTACTGTAACTTCAACAATATACCGTTTGTCTCTCCGCTCGATCAGCAAACCGACTCCCTCGCATTGCATAACCGTTATTTCTTTCAAATGCCCGTGTCGGCAGCTACCCAGATAACCAATCTTATAGGTAGGATAGATCTCGGCAATCAATCCAAACTGACACTGTTCTCTGACGCATCAGGCAGCGAGGAACCCTACAGACGTAGCATATTGGCTGCAATTGATTCGGCCGGACTCCCCTGCAATGAGATTAGATATCATATTGTCAGCGGCAGGACCATAATAGATTCACTCTTGGTCACAATGAGTCCGGATGTAGAACACCACATTGTTGTGGCTTCAGAGCAGGAAGCATTTGCTTCGGATGTGATAAGAAATATGGGGGTTCTCAAGTTCAACGGTTATAACATTAAAGTCTACTGTTCCAACAGAGTCAGGAATTTCGAGACTATTGAAGGAGTTCTTCTGCACGAGGTCAACACCCATTTCTCCACCAATTATTATGTCGATTACAGTGACAAGGCCACAAAGGAATTCATCCTAGGCTACCGCGCTCTTTTTAAAACAGAGCCTACCCCATTTGCCTTTCACGGATATGACACATTCCTCTATTTTATCACGATAATTAATGATTTAGGCAAGGATTTCCCCCAGTTAATCTATTATTGCCCTATGAATATGCTCCAGAATGATATTCATTTCCGCAGGACCGGACCTAACGGAGGATTTGTAAATATTGAAAGCAGGGATGTAGAGTACACACCCGACAGGAGGATCACCGTCAGATAGGACGGCATTTATTTTTCAGCCATATCGCCTCTTCATCATTTAGATGGGGGGCGATTTTTTCATATACCCTACGGTGGTAATTGTTGAGCCACTGCGCACATTCATCTCCCAGTTGTTCACGATCTATACAGGAGGTAGCGATTGGCACCAGCGTCAGCGTTTCGAACCTATAAAAGGTGCCGAATTCATTCTCCGTAAAGGGCTCCACCACAAGCACATTTTCGGTGCGGATGCCATATTCTCCTTCGATATAAATCGCCGGTTCGTTTGACTGCACCATTCCCGGGAGTAGCGCTACTCCGCTATCCCTGTCCATACGGATGTTTTGAGGACCTTCATGCACGCAGAGGTAATGACCTATTCCATGTCCGGTGCCATGGAAAAAGAGTCTTCCGAGAGAGAGCAACGGCTGGCGTGCAAGAATATCAAGCTGATATCCGGTGGTCCCTTTGATAAAGGAGGCCATAGAAAGCTGTATCATGCCCTTTAGCACAGCAGTATAATCAGCAATCTGGTCCGGTGTAAGCTCTGAGAGAGGTATGGTGCGTGTAGTATCAGTGGTGCCAAAAGGATATTGTGCACCCGTATCCATCAGTAGAAATCCCTGAGCTGTAACCACCGCCGCTTCTTCATCCGAATTGGCGCTGTAATGCGCTGAGGCAGCGTTTGCATTGAAAGCCACGATAGGTTCGAAGCTCTCACCACGATAGTCCGGACTTTCGCCACGATATTCAATAAGCTGTTGAGCGATGGAATACTCATTGAGAGTACCGGTTTCAATGTTATCTTCAATATATTTTAGTATCCTGCACCAGGCAATACCGTCCAGGAGATTTGCCTTACAGAAACCCTCCAGTTCAACGGGGTTTTTGATGCTCTTGCGATACGCAACCTCTCCTTCAGATCTGGATTCATAGCCGAAGTGTCTAGAATCTGCAAAAATCGATTCCAGACGCATAGAAGTGGAGGAAGCAGGTGATAAGAAATGAATCGACTCGTCTGAGGCCATTTCTCCGCAAACATCGTAGAATGAGGCATAGGGTAGTATTTCCACTTGTTGGGATGCAAGATATTCCAAGGCTGCCTCTTCAAATGCCTCTTTGCAGGCAAAAAGCAAAATCTTGTCACTAAATACCAGCGCATAGGAGAGCGCCACCGGATTGTAGTCTATGTCGCTTCCGCGGATGTTGCAGAGCCACATTATATCGTCACAACGTGTCAATATGCGACAGATTCGGAGATCGGCCGGATCTCCTGAAAAGACCATTTCCCTTTTAGCTGCTACGGAGAGTCCCGAAAAGGACTCCGGATGCAAAATTACCGTTTCGAAATAGAGCGGTTCGCGTTCCGAAAGAATTTCGTCAAAAGGATCTGCAATCCCAACTACCCGCGCATTCAGTTTTTTATTGTAGGACGCATATTCGGCAGCAGAAATGAGCGCCCCGTCAAGCAATATTCTACACCCATCATCAAAGCGTGCATTTAGCCACGAAACTATGTCAGGCACACCCTCAACTCCTATTTTCATGAGGTCAATTCCCGAACCCTTAAGCTGAGCCTCAGCCTGGATGAAATATCGGGAGTCGGTCCAGAGGGCAGCCTCCGAAAGTGTTAGGACAAGAGTGCCGGCAGAGCCATCAAATCCACTCAGCATGGCACGGATGCAGAAATGTTTCTGCACATATTCCCCAAAATGAGGATCGTTGGAAGGGATAATGATTGCATCCGCTCTGTCAGCGGAAAGATATGCGCGAACTCTTGCCAGCATGATCGTTCTATTCAAGAAGTGAAGTGGAATCGAGATTGTTTTTCTCGATATCCTTGAAATAATTTACGGTACCCACTTTGAGTTCCACTGTTGCAGCGTCATCGCAAACAATGATGCCCTTGCGATGCATCTGGAGCACTGAAATAGTCCAAATATGATTAACAGAACCCTCAACAGCATGGTAGAGAGCCCTTGCCTTGTTATGCCCATTTACAAGGATGAGTACCTCTTCTGAGTCCATAATGGTGCCCACACCCACTGTGAGTGCTGTTTTGGGCACTTTATTGATGTCATGGCCAAAGAAGCGGGAATTGGCGATGATGGTGTCAGTGGTGAGGGACTTTACACGTGTACGTGAAGTGAGTGAAGAGCCAGGCTCATTAAAAGCGATGTGGCCATCTGCACCTATCCCGCCCATAAAGAGTTTGATGCCACCGTAAGAGACAATTTTCTTCTCATAATCCTCACACTCTTTTTGGAGATCTTCAGCATTGCCGTTTAGAATATTTACATTTTCTTCAGGAATGTCAATATGAGAAAAGAAATTTGTCCACATAAAGGTTTTGTAACTCTCGGAATGATCCTCAGGAATACCGATATATTCGTCCATATTGAAGGTGACAACATTTTTGAATGACACCTTGCCTATATTGTGGAGATGAATCAGCTCCTTGTAGGTACCAAGAGGTGTTGATCCGGTGGGGAGGCCCAGCACGAAAGGACGCTCCTCAGTAGGTGCAAAATCATTGATTTTCTTCGTAATGTAGGCGGCAGCCCACTGCGACATCTTTCCGTAAGATTCTTGGATGATTAGTCTCATGGTTATTAATGTTTTTATAAATTATTACTATTTTATTCGGATTGCAGGAGGACACGTGCGTTGGCAAGTGCTTCTTCGGTAAGTTTTGAACCGCTCAGCATACGGGCAATCTCCCTAACACGTTCCTCTCCTTCTATATATTTTATTTGGGTACGTGGTTCGTCGCCCTCCTCAAAAGTTTTATAAACCAGATAGTGGGCGGAGCCTTTACTGGCCACCTGCGGCAAATGCGTAATGGCAAATATTTGCATATTTCGTCCCATATCCACTATTTTTCGTCCCATCTTATCGGCAATACTTCCTGATACCCCGGCATCTATTTCATCAAAAATCATTGTCGGCATCCCAACATATTGAGCCATAAGTCCCTTGATAACCAACATTATCCTCGAAAGTTCACCCCCCGATGCACACTTTGAGAGCTCTCTAAGTTCACCGCCGTTGGCGGAAAAGAGGAAAACAGCTCCCTCACGATCCACTTGCACTGAGAAAAGCGCGAAAGGCATCTCCAAAGCCCTGACCGCCTCCTCTATCTCTTGTGAGAGTAACGGAGCCGCCTGGGAGCGTTGGTTAAATATGGCCTCTGCACGAGCATCACAGCTGTTTTTTAGCGCATCTCTACGCTTTTCGGCTGCCTCCTTCTCCAAAGAGAGATCCAGGGACTTCTCCAATTGAGCTCCGATTGACTCTCTGATGGATATCAACTCACTAATACTATCCACAGCGTGCTTGCGCATAAGGTCATAAAGCACGGAAAGGCGTTCATCTACCATCTGGAGGCGCTGGGGAGAGGTAATCACTGAACCACCCCTGATCGAAATCTCGCTCTCTATATCCTTAAGCTCGATCCTGGATGAAGAGATGCGCTCTGCGAGAGTTCCAAACTCAGTTATGAAAGAAGAGAGCCTTTGCAATAGTGACTCTATCTCCTTAAGCCGTGAAGATATACTGCCCTCCTCCCCTTCGAAGAGGAACTCCATTCGGGAAATGCTTTGCAATATCTCTTCGCTATTTGCCAACTGTGCTTGCTCTGCCTCAAGTTCTTCCAGTTCACCTTCCACAAGAGAAGCGCTCTCCAACTGTGCATATTGATACTCCAGATAGTCGCGCGTACGGGCCGCCTCCACTATTTTCTGCTCGAGTTCGGAGATTTCACGACATGCATTCAGATATTCCGCGTATTCTGCTTCGTACTCGCTGACCTGGAGAGTCAATCCGGCAAAATGGTCCAGGATCGAAGTTTGAAATTCGGTCCGGGATAGAAGCAAATGCTGATGCTGAGAGTGAATATCTACAAGAGATTCCGAGAAATTTTTCATATTCTCCAGAGTGGTCGGCTCATCGTCAATAAATATACGTGAACGACCTCCTGGAGAGATTACCCTCCTTAGGATGCATTCCCTACCCTCTTCGAGGGTAAAAATAGCCTCTACCACGCAATTTCGTGTACGGTCTTTGAGTGTGGAGCTATCGGACCGGCCACCAAGCACAAGTGATAGTGCCCCCAATAAGATTGACTTACCTGCACCCGTCTCACCGGTAATGATAACCAGATTGTCCGGAAAAGTTATATCCAAACAATCGATCAGGGCATAGTTCTGTATTGTCAATCTACTGAGCATACGGATCCTCTATGCTGGGCTATGATGTTATTCTTCCGCCTTACGGTAGTAGATCTGGTTTTCCTCAAACTCGTGAATAGCAACGAGAGTGGGTTTGGGCTGAACTTCGTAATACTTGGAGATTTCCGCCTGCTCTTTGTTTTCGAAGGTCTCTTCCAGAGCGTCTGCATCACTCTTGAACTGTGCGAGCTTTTCGCTAAGTTCCTTTTTGACTGCAGCAGCAATTTGGTTGGACCTGATGGAGATAATCTTAACTGACTCGTAGATATTTCCTGTAGGCTCTGCAAGTTTGGTAAGATTGCGGGTTTCCGTGTTGTTGCTTATAGGTTTAGTGTTGCACATTATATAGTTATTGTTATTAATTATTTTCCTCAGGGGAATCCTTCTTAAGGATTTTTTGGACCTTGGAATAGAGTCCGTCCAGCTCTTTGCGGTATTGTGATTCAGGATATTCGCTGACAATATTGAAATATTCATCGACAAATGTGAGGTAACGCTCACGCTGTTTTTCAGGGACACTCATCGAAGCATATTTGTATGCCGACATTGCCGTGTAATAGAGTATCTCTTCACGGTAACGGTTATCAGCATTCTCCTTTAGCACATTTTTCAAAGCATAGTGGGCTGCCAGATAATCCTCCATATGGTAATAAAGGTAGGCAGATTTGTAGGACTTGAGTTCCAGACGGCCGTTAAGCTCATACGCCATCTCGTGACATCTGGCAATATACTCCGACTGTGGATTCTCGACCACAAATTCATGAATGGCACCGAGAGCCTTGTAGGTCGGGCGCTGGTCAAGTTCATAGCGATAGGTTCCCTTGTAAAGACAATCCAGACGATAAAACTTGGCCTTCTCTGTAAAAGGACTGAAAGGGTAAACGCTTATAAACTGGTTAAAATTGCTCTCAGCGGTCATATAGTCACCGTAATAATAATTGCTCAAGCCCCAGTAATATTGTACAGTATCATCCTGGGGCGTACCATTTGTAGCAATGGTCAGCGATTCGAAGAGCTCTGCCGCCTTGAGATATTTTTTGGCTTCAAACATTTCAAAGGCCAGCGCATATTTGGCAGAAACATCATTACCATACAGTATGGCGTCGTACTGCGATTTACATGCGGTAAGACCAATAATGGCCAAAGAAATGAGAGCCAGGATATGTCTGTACTTTTTTATCATATGATTATTTGTTTTCCAAAATGAATTTTTCAGCATCAAGGGCCGCCTTACAGCCACTGGCTGCAGCAGTAATTGCCTGACGGTAATTAGGGTCCTGCACATCTCCGGCAGCAAAAACGCCGGGAACATTAGTCTTAGAGGAACGTCCGTCTGTAACAATATAGCCATTTTCATCAGTGGTGATCCACTCTTTGAAAAGATCGGAATTGGGATGATGACCAATGGCCAGGAAAAAGCCATCGATAGCCTTTTCATACACTACCCCATCCTTACGAAGAAGGCGCATTCCGGTCACACCCATATCATCACCAAGCACCTCCTGTGTATTGGAGTTCCAGAGAACTTCGATATTATCAGTAGCCGCGATCCTTTCCTGCATGGCTTTTGATGCCCTGAAAACATCTCTTCTCACTACCATATAGACCTTTCTGCAAAGAGAGGCCAGATATAGAGCCTCTTCACAGGCGGTGTCTCCACCTCCTACTACTGCTACTATCTTTCCACGATAGAAGAATCCGTCACAAGTGGCACAGGCAGAAACACCCATTCCTCTGTACTTACTCTCCGAAGACAAACCGAGATATCTTGCAGTAGCACCTGTGGCAATAATCAAAGTCTCTGCCTCTAAAACCTTTTCATCATCTATAGTGACCTTAAAAGGCCTTTCAGACAAATCAGCCTCTGTTACCATCCCATATCTAATATCAGTACCCAGACGCTCGGCCTGAGCACGCAGATCAGCCATCATCTGGTTGCCTGAAACGCCCTGGGGATAACCGGGGAAATTTTCAACTTCAGTAGTAGTGGTAAGTTGTCCGCCGGGCTGCATCCCCTCATAGACTACAGGCTGCAAAGCTGCTCTGGATGCATAAATCGCAGCGGTAAACCCAGCAGGCCCACTACCGATAATAAGACATTTTATTCTTTCGTTATTCATAAAAACATTAGCCTAATTGGTTTAAACTGCAAAGTTACGATTTTTTCTTTTGGCAATCGCATCTTTGATGTAAAATTCCAACCTCAATTCCCATACCAACACAATTGACATAGCCCATCTAACCAGTAACATTATCCATCCTATTGCTCCAACTGCAGTAAGTAGTATCAAATCTTCGAGGTTACTGTGTGAAATACAAATGTGGGTATTGATGAGCAATACGTCGCGACGTTCCAACTTGCCACGTGCTATTTCATCCAACATAGCCGCGGCACCATAAGCCAGGCCGATGACATTTGCCACTATCCAAAGAAATGCTGTTCTGGGTGGAAGTCCGAAAAAAATCATCAGCGGTTTGAGCAGCTTCGATATCATCTTCATCACACCGAATTCTGAAAGAAGTCGCTGGACAATATTGAGGGTATAGATAATAACGGTTATCAGCAACACCAGTTTAAATGTAGACCAAAGCCAGTCAAGCAGAGCAGGCCAAAAGGCAAGCTGTTTCTGTGCTACAGCAGCTGTAATCACCTCTCCGCTACCCATAGGCAATATAACGTTTAGTAGCCAACCGAGAAAGAGTGCACTCACGGTTCTGATAATTACCATCCTTGTCCCCGAAACACCGGTCTTTTTAAGTACCGCTGTCTCCAATATCATGGAGTGCGAACAAAGTACCATCGTGCAGAGAATTGTCAGTTCACGAGCATCCAGCGCCAAGGTACTCATTACCGCCATAGCAGAATAAACATTGATAAGATATCCCGACAAATAGGCCAGTGAAGCTGATCCTGGCAGACCAAAATGGCGAAAAACGGGACTTACCGCATCGGAAATATAGGGTAGGATATTAAAGTACTTGAGCAACATCATCGCAAAGGAGATGCCCACAGTAATTTTTAAAATCCAGATACAGGTCTTAGTAGTGGTAGGAAGGACCTCTTTAACACAGGAGATAATCCTCTGCTTGGTTTCAGGTTTCATTTGTGGACTTGATCTTGCTGCCATATTTCTTGTTAAAGAAGTGTAGCAGGCGTTTTGGAACAATTGGCAATATCGGCAATGCTATCCAGTTAATAAGACCGGGCATAACATTAGCTCTACCACGAAAAGTAGCCTTGAGAGCCTTGCGGGCAGCTTCTTCAGCAGATATCATAATACCTAAACGGAATGCTCGCTTACGCATATCCTCCTCCAGGGGAAATAGATTGGTTGAGACAGCACCAAAATAGGCGGTGGTCACCGAAACTCCGCTACCCATCAATTCGATTCTAAGGGAACGTGAAAAAGATTTGATAAAACGCTTGGTAGCAGAATATACAGAAAGTACAGGGTAAGGCATCCAGCTGCTAAGTGAAGAGATATTGAGTATATAACCGTATCCTCGCTCCTTCATTCCGCGAGCAAATAGGTGACAGAGCTGAACCAATGTAAGATTGTGTAGCACTATAACCCTGGAAATCTCTTCCTGAGAATAGTCAAGAAAGCTCCCATATGGAAACATGCCGGCATTATTGATCAGTATAGCCACCCTACGAGCCCCAACTTTCTCCTTAATAATGGTAACAGCGCCAACACAAGCCAGATCTACTCCTATTGCAAGCACATCGGGTTTACGCCCAGAAGGAGTTTTGTCAGGGAACTCCAACTCCTTTTTTACTTCATCAGCATATTGCTGATTTATGTCGATTACAATCAAATTATGCCCGAGAGCGTAGAGCTGTCGGGCATATTCTCTCCCCATACCGGACCATGTACCGGTAATAAGGGCATAACCTTCTGTAACAGCGGCCTTTCTTTTCATGACCGCAAAGGTATTAAAAAATTAATAATTAGACTTCCTTACCTCGAAATAGGCCTGAGCATGTTTACAAGCGGGACACTCAACGGGAGCCTTCTTTCCCTTATAAACAAATCCGCAATTGCGGCACTGCCATTCTATCTCTCCCTCTTTCTCAAACACCTTGCCTGCTTTAACATTGGCTAAGAGTCTCAGGTAGCGCTCCTCATGTGCCTTTTCAGCAATGGCAACATTCCTGAATGTAGCAGCAATTTCGGGAAATCCTTCCTCTTCGGCCACTTTTGCAAACTCGGGATAAAGCATAGACCACTCTTCATTCTCACCCTCGGCTGCTGCCTTTAGGTTCTCTGCCGTAGTAGCAATTACACCTGCGGGAAATGAAGCATTGACTTCTACCATACCGCCTTCAAGATATTTAAAAAAGGTCTCTGCGTGCTCCTTCTCCTGCTCTGCAGTCTCGGCGAAGATGGCTGCAATCTGCTCATAGCCCTCTTTCTTTGCCTTGCTTGCAAAGAAAACGTATCTGTTGCGTGCCTGTGATTCGCCTGCAAATGATTGAAGCAGGTTCTTTTCTGTCTTTGTTCCTTTCAATGATTTCATGTTGTTTTGGTTTTAAAAAGGTTGATATTGTTGATAGTTATAGTTTTACGAAAATGTCATTTTGATCTACCGACCCTGCGGTTTCTCCCAACAAGCTGCACATCTATACGGTGCAGGTCAAATCCTCTTATTCTTTTATTGCGAAAATGATCGTGGATCATAAGCATCAGCTCGGGATCATCATAGTCCCTGAAAGTATGCGTATCCTCACAGTAGAGATGGCAGTGATTGTAGGTGTTGACATCCATATACATCTTATTGTTAGAACTCATACGGCGCTGCAGCAATCCAACCTGCACGAATGATTCCAGTACGTTGTACACTGTAGCCAGTGTCAATGTCGTCAGCTTAGCGCTTGCTTGCTGAAACACCATATCGGCTGAGGCATGTCCTAATTCCCTCATAGCAGCATACACAGCAATACGCTGGGGGGTAGATTTGAGCCCATACCTTCTGAGGATTTTCTTTAAATCTATGGCTTCTTCTATCATTTTAGTTGGGTTTTGGTGCGTGAAGTTAATTATAATAATTCAAAACGACAAGCTCTTTAAACAAAATATATATTTTTTTGGTAAATTTGTCCCCACAATAACAGTACTAATATCGTTTTTATGAAAAAAATATGGATGTTGGCGGCTTGTGCGCTGCTTGTTCTCATTTCAGGATGCAAAGATAATAAAATTGACAAAATGGTGGACCAAATGGTCAGCACAAAAGTAATTGCACACAGAGGATACTGGAAATGTGAAGGTAGTGCGCAAAATTCAATTTCCTCGCTCCGTAATGCACATAAGGCAGGAGTCTACGGTTCTGAATTTGACGTTCAGATTACTGCGGATAGTGTGCTGATTGTAAATCATGACAATGATTTCAAGGGACATGTCATTAACCTTACGCACTATAAGGTAATTCAGGACTCCCTACTTTCCAACGGTGAAAAACTGCCTACACTTGAAGAGTACCTCGCTGCCGGCAAAAAACTCAAAGGACTCCAACTTGTACTCGAACTCAAACCGGTAAAAGATAATCCGGCACTTGAGCAATATGCTGTGGAGAAATGTGTTGAAATGGTCAAGAAAATGGGGCTTGGAAAAAGAGTGGATTACATTTCATTCAGCCTTGAAGCCTGTAAAAGGTTTGCAGCACTGATGCCCAAGGCCTCTGTTGCCTATCTGGGCGGATACTATATGCCGATAGAACTACTGGAAATAGGAATCAACGGTTTCGACTACCATTACAATGAAGTCCTTATGAACCCTTTTTGGGTGGACGAGGCACGCAATTATAATATGACATCCAATGTTTGGACAGTTAACGACTCATTGCTTGTCGAAACTCTTCTCGTGGGCAATCCTACTTTTCTCACAACCGATAACCCGGAAGAGGTAATGCTCCAAATCCAGGCCCTCAAAGAGAGAGTAAGAGAGCGATTCTAATTCTAAATAATAATTGGAGAGATCGTACTAATAGGGATCTACGTCTATATTGATGATAGTCATCCCGTTGTACTTACGATTCAAAAACTCCGTTTCAGAATACAGGGCTTTTTTTATACGAGAAAGAGAGTTGTTGCGTCTTAGCCGCAGGCGAAACTGAACCTGGTAATGATCACCCATTTTTGCTATAGGAGGTACTAAAGGACCATTAAAATCTCTAATACCGATAGCTCTAATTGCATCAGCCAGCTCATATGCGCAACTCCACATCCTTTTTTCATTTTTATCCTTTAAGGTAATCACCACCAATCTCACAAAGGGGGGATAGCCAAACATTTTGCGCTCTGCAAGAGCAGCTGAGAGATCATCCGAATCGCCTTCACCGGTAAGGGCCTTCAGGACCGGATGGTCCTTCTGCTCCGTCTGTATGATCATCCTGGCCCCATCCTCCCTACGGCCGGCCCTGCCACGCAATTGCCACAATAACTGGAGAGCACGTTCGTCCGCCCTGAAGTCCTGTACGGAGAAGAGAGAATCGCAGCCGATAACTGCCACCAATGAGAGGCGGTCAAAATCAAACCCCTTAGTGATCATCTGAGTTCCCACCAGAATGTCTATTTTTCCTTCGGCAAAGTTTTTTAGAATACGCTGCTCCTCGCTTTTGCCCGAGATGGTATCTGAATCAAACCGTTCTGTGACATAATCAGGAAAATATTCGCGCAGCAGCTCCTCAATCTTCTCAGTTCCCGCTCCACGGTCAACGATCGAAAGTGAATTACACTTGGGACACTCCGGTTCAAAGGGTATTTGATATGAACAATAGTGACACTTGAGCATATTATCAAACTTGTGATAGCTGAGAGCAACATCGCAAGAAGGACATTTAACTACTGCACCACACTCTTTACATTGTGCATAAGGAGCGTAGGCTCTTCTGGAGCGGAACACCATTACCTGACCACCGTCATCCACCACTCTGCCTATCTCGTTAAGCAACCGAATGGAGAAAGGACCCTTGACATTGCGAAGTTTCCGAGCCGTCACCATATCTACAATTTCTACCTGAGCATCCTCAGCCTTATGATACTTCTCCAGCAAATCCACCTGTGAAAGTTTACCAACAGAAACGTTGTAGAGTGACTCGAAGGAGGGAGTGGCACTACCCAACACTAAATTTGCTCCGGTCCGGGAAGAGAGCATCAGCGCACCGTCTCTTCCGTTGTAGCGCGGCGCAGGATCAGATTGCTTATACGAAGAGTCGTGCTCTTCGTCCACCACTATCAGCGAAAGATTCGGCAATGGCAGCAAAAGTGCCGACCTCGTACCCAGCACAACATAAGGTCTCTCGGCAACAACCAAACGGTTATATATGCGCTTTTTGACAGCAGCGGTCTGCTTTGAGTGATAGGGCAACAGAGCACTGCCGAAGACCTTCTCAAGTCTGGATGTGAGCTGTCTGGAGATAGCTATTTCGGGTACGAGAAATAGTACCGATCCGCCACTCTCAAGTGCATCCCGCATCAGGTGGAAATAGATCTCGGTCTTACCGGATCCCGTCACTCCACGCAGGAGAACCCTGCGACCTTCGGTAAAATGCTCTTTTATAGTGTCACAAGCCCCCTGTTGTGCAGTAGAAAGTGAGGGAATAGCACTGAAATCCGGTTCCCGGAACTCTTTTTCCGATTTTCTGGAACGCACTGTTATTTGTTTTCGGAAAGCACTGGAATAAGCCGCCTTGAAAACCTCCCCTACACTGCACATATAATAATCGGCTAAAGCACGCCAAAAATCCAACTGTGCCAAAGTCACCGGGAGCATATCTGGAAGAGCCTCAACCGCGCTGATCCTGGTAGGATCCAGACCTGCCGGTGGCTGATGTGAAATGGCAGTCACTATAGCATACCGACTTTTTCCCACAAGTTTCACCTGCACCCAGCTGCCAATAGCAATCTGCCCCTCAAACTCTTCAGGAACTGAATATGACAATTCCTTGCTCATTTTCAGAGGCAACAACACCTGCACATATAATAATCTCTTCTTTTCCATATCCGGAGTGCTAAAATAACACTTTTTTTTGCAGATATGGAATAAAAACCTACCTTTGCAATCCCGTTGGTCAGAAATGACACGCATAAGGTGCCATAGCTCAGTTGGTAGAGCAACGGACTGAAAATCCGTGTGTCCCTAGTTCGAATCTCGGTGGCACCACAAAGAAAGCGGCTTTCAATAGCCGCTTTTTCTTTGTGGTGCAGTCGCATTTACGGGGTACGGGGTACGGGGTGCGAGTTCCGCAGAAAACCACACAATTCGCAGCACTACATACCACATATTACATACTCATAACTTCCCTCTACTCCACTATCTCTATTTCGTCGAGAATGCGCTGTGCTCCTGCTAGCTTATCTATAATGAAGAGCGCATATCTGATATCTATGGAGATGTTGCGACACACATCGGGATCGAAGTCAATATCACTCATCGTGCCTTCCCAAACTCTGTCGAAATTAATACCTATCAGATTACCGTCGGCATCGATGACGGGGCTACCGGAATTGCCGCCTGAAGTATGGTTGGTTGCGATAAAGCAAACCGGCATAGTACCATCCTGACCCCATTTGCCATAATCTTTGCGCGCATAGATATCCCTGAGTTCCTGAGGAATGTTGTAATCAAAAATATCGGGATTGTCTTTCTCCATTATACCTTCTATGGTAGAAACGGGCTTGAAAAAGATGCCGTCCGCAGGAGAATAACCCTGAATATGGCCATAAGAGACCCTGAGAGTGGAATTTGCATCAGGGAAGAAAGATTTTTCCGGAGAGAACTCCATCTGACCTTTCATATAGGTGCGGTAGAGCAGTGTAATCTGCCTGTTAATCTCGGTATAGGGCTTATTGATCTCATTCAGATAGTGCTCTCTGAATTCATTTGAGAATGCAAAGGCGGGATCAGCTAAAAGCACATCCTGGAAATTTTCTGAAGAAAGAGCTTTTTCTATAAGGGTGCGTGTCCCCTCTTCGGTTGTAAGGGCGGAAGTATTAAAAATGTGTTCCACCCAGGCATCAGTGCTGTTGAAAGCTGTCATTTGCTCCGCAAAACAGGAAGGACGTAGATGCTGCGGCACATTCTTGTCATACTCTGCCAGAAGAAGATGGAAACTCTCTTTGTCGATAGGAAGGAAATAATCCTTGAAATAGGCCACTATCATCTGATCCAAATAGTCTTTACCACGGTTACGGGTGAAAGTTGTGAAAATATTTTCCGCAAAGCGGATAATCTCATTTGCACGTATGCTTTCGTTATAATAATCGGTGGCAAATGCATATCCTTCAAGCTCCGCATATAGTTTATCGAGCATCGGAATTACCTCTCGATACTCCGGCTTATCAGCCGCCCATTTATGGAATTCTCTCTCGTAATCTTTCTTTTTCTGATAAGTCTTAAGTTTAATGATACCGTTCATCTCACCAAGCCACTTTTTCCAGGCATTGGAAACACCGGAATTCTTGGAGGAGTACTGGATTCTAACTTTCTGACTCTGGGACATATATTTCTCCTGTATGTCGAGACGCTTTGTGCGGAGATTGCGTTTGTGAGGGTTGGAGATATCAGAGATATATCTTACTGCTTCAGAGTGGATATATTCCTGAGTTCTGCCGGGATAACCGTAGACAAAGGTAAAATCACCCTCTTTGCGCTCCTTAATGGAGAGCTTGAAATATTTTTTGGGCTTGTAGGGCACATTCTCCTCGGAGTATGTTGCGGGATTATTGTCCTTATCTGCATAAATTCTGAACAGAGAGAAGTCTCCGGTATGACGGGGCCACATCCAGTTGTCGGTATCACCTCCGAATTTACCTATTGATGAGGGAGGCGCGCCCACAAGGCGAACATCGGTAAAGGTCTGATAAACCCAGATGAAATATTGATTGCCATAGTATAAAGGTCTTACTGATGCGCTATATCCTGCACCTTCCCCGGAAGCAGCCTCAATCAGAGGTGCACTATTAGCCTCGATTAGCGAATCACGTTGAATCTCAGTCATTGAGGAATCATAGCCTTTTAATACCGTCTCAGTAACATCGTCCATTCTGACAAGAAATCTCACAAAAATATTCTTGTTGGGCAGCTCCTCTTCGATCGTCATGGCCCAAAATCCATCCTTGAGGTAATCGTGTTCCACTGAACTGTGTTCCTGTATCCAATCGTAACCGCAATGATGGTTGGTAATTAAAAGCCCATTGTCTGAAATCAATTCAGCAGAGCATCCTCCGTTGAAATGGACCGAGGCATCCTTAAGGGAAGCCTGATTGATACTGTAGATATCTTCAGCCGTAAGCCTGAGACCTTTGGCCTGCATATCTCCGATTCTTTTGGCAATTTCCGAAGGAAGCCACATCCCGTTATCCGCAAAAACAGATCCGGTAAAGGTTAAAGCGAGAACAAATAGTAATAGTTTTTTCATCAGTCTTGAATAAAATTGGTGCAAAGTACAAATGTACAAAAAAATCGGGACGACACATGGTCGTCCCGATTCTGATATATGTAGTCAAATTTTATTCAGCAAGAAACGCATTGTACTTCTCGTAAGCAGCCATATACTCAGGTGATTTGTCACGGAAGCGGAAGTAGATAAACTTAAGGAATTCAGCTGCATTCTTCTGGATCTCTATGTTATCAGAGATTGAGAATGCCTTCTCAAATGGAGGTATTGCATTTTCAAGGGCCTGGTTAAACTCCTCAACAAGAGCATCATATTTAACCTGATCAAATTCTGAGTCAGCCTTTTCTGCAATGTCCATGGCCTGTTCGTAATAGAGAACACCTACACTCAAAACGCCATATACATAGTCGGGCTGGATTTCAGTCGATTTATTATAAAGCTCAACTGCTTTTTCAATATTGCCCAGCTCTTTGTAAACATTGCCTTCAGCATAGTAGAGGGAGCCGTTGGTAGGTTCATTCTCCTGAGCAGTGTGGATGATGTCAAAGAGCTTCTGAGGATCCTCTTTTGTGGCAGTGTAGAGGTTAATCAACCCCACAAGAATACCCTGGTTTTGAGGGAACTGCTCAAATCCTGCCTCAAGTATCCGTTTCTGGCTAAGGGTGTCTGCATTGAGTCTATAAACCTCTGCAAGGTTGGAGAACACGTTGCCGTCAGAGTAGTAGCCATAGTCCAGGCACTCTTTGTAGTATTTCTCTGCTTTTGCATTGTCGCCACTCATGCTGGAAAGAAGAGCAGTGTTGTAGATCACCATTGTATCAATCTTCTGCATCACCTTATTGTTGTAGTTGCCGAGACACTCTTCGAAAATAGCGGTAGCCTTTTCATAATCGCCCAGAGTGTAGTATGAAGCAGCATCTTCGTAGTTGTAGTTGTGAATCTGTTCGAACAGCGCCTGGATATCTTTAAGTTTGGAACCTTTCGGATCAACCTCCGCAGCCTTGAAAAGAGCCTCCTGAGCTTTGCCAAGGAGATTTTCGCCTACAGGCTTGGTAACAATCAAGAACATAAGCTGACCGAAATCATTGTAATAAAGATCCTTGTCGCTGTAGGTGTCAACAGTGAAGGTGCCCTGAGGAAGGGTTTTCTGTGTAGAAGAGAGTACTTTCTGGTCTTTGAGGATGGTCTTAAGAAGCATCTGGTCAAAGCCGGGCTCAATACCCTTACTAGGGAGTTCATATGCTGAGATGTACGCTTTTGCAAGATTAATCCAGGTAGCAGGTCTGGTTGACTTTTTGGGATTCTGGCTTGCTTCTACTGCCTTGTCAATTGCTTTCAAAGCGTCAGTTACCGCTTTAGATTGCGCACTTGCAAAGGTAACAGAAAGGACAAGTGCCATTGCTAATAAAACTTTCTTCATAGTCTTTAAAAATTAAAGTGGTATTTATTTTTGTTAATTATTAATTGCTGTTGGTTGTTGGCTGTCAGCCGTTAGTTTTAACTTTTATGGTTTATTATCAATTCAAATGCTAATTTAATTACGAGCTACTTATTCTTCATTCTCCTTATTTCATTACCCCGTACCTCGCAACCCGCATCACTCTTCACTACTCACTACACTATCTTCCTCTGTTTCATCTTCCTCCTTTTTTTCTACAGAGCAGACTGCAGCAATACTGTCACCATCTCTGAGACTGATAACCTTGACACCCTGTGTGGCTCTGCCGGCAACTCTGATATCGGCAACCAATACCCTGATGGTAATACCGGACTTATTGATAATCATCAGGTCATCATCGTCAGTCACTGACTTTATCGCTATCAAAGAACCTGTCTTTTCAGTAATATTGATAGTCTTGACACCCTTGCCTCCACGGTTGGTCCTGCGATACTCTTCCAAAAGTGAACGCTTGCCGAAACCATTCTCGCTGATCACAAGAATATGCTCCTGGGAGTCAGCCTCATTACTACCATCTACACAAATCATACCAACCACTTCGTCGTCTTCGTCAATCCTGATTCCACGCACTCCTGTAGCTGTACGACCCATAGCGCGTACGGTAGATTCGTGGAAGCGACAGCATCTGCCCTTACGACCTGCAAGGAGAATATCCTTTTCTCCGTTTGTGAGCAAAGCCTCAATCAATGAATCATCCTCGCGGACATTTATTGCGATTATACCGTTAGCTCTCGGGCGGGAGTAGGCTTCAAGAGAGGTTTTTTTGATAGTACCCGTACGTGTGGCAAGAACCACATAGTGGTTATTGATATAGTCGGAATCATCAAGATTCTCCACATTCATATAGGCCTGTACCGCATCATCCGGCTCGATATTGATAACATTCTGGATGGCTCGACCCTTGGATGCCTTAGTACCTTCGGGAACATCGTATACCTTCAGCCAATAACACTTCCCATTCTTGGTGAAGAACATCATCGTGCTGTGCATATTTGCAACATAGATATGCTCTATGAAGTCCTCCTCGCGGGTAGTACTGCCTTTGGCACCTATTCCTCCACGATTCTGCAGACGATACTCGGTAAGAGGAGTCCTCTTGATGTATCCCATATGGGAAATCGTAATGACCACATCCTCATTGGGATAGAAATCTTCAGGATTGAAATCTTCGGCAGAAGGCTCAATTGCAGTACGGCGATCATCACCATATTTCTCTTTGAGTGTAATAAGCTCCTGTTTGATAATATCCATCTGAAGGGAAACATCAGCAAGGATGGCCTCAAGGTGATTGATAAGCGCCTGGAGCTCATCGTACTCTGCCTGAAGTTTACTTCTTTCAAGTCCTGTAAGCTGTCGAAGCCTCATCTCTACGATCGCCTCAGCCTGCTCGGGGGAGAACTCGAATTGCTCCACAAGGCCTTCTCTTGCCTCCTGTACGCTTCCGGATGCCCTGATAAGAGCAATAATTTCATCTATAATGTCCAGTGCCTTGAGCAATCCCTCAAGGATATGTGCCCTCTTGAGGGCTTTATCAAGTTCGAATCGGGTCCTGCGAAGAACCACCTCGTGGCGATGGCGAACAAAGCACTTGATTAGATTTTTTAGATTGAGCATCCGTGGACGACCGTCCACCAGTGCAATGTTGTTGACTGAGAAACTGGACTGGAGCGGTGTATACCTAAAAAGGTTGTTGAGCACCACGTTAGCCACAGAACCCATCTTGAGCTTAATGACTATGCGCATACCGCTACGGTCACTCTCATCATTGATGTATGCAATCCCTTCGAGTCTCTTGTTCTCAACCAGTTCAGCAATTTTCTCGATAAGCTCGCGTTTATTGACCATATAGGGAATCTCGCTGACCACGATCGTTTCGCGTCCGCTGTCTGAAATCTCAATGTCGGTCTTAGAGCGGATGACTATGCGGCCACGACCTGTTTCGAATGCATCCCTGATGCCTTTTGTGCCCTGAATAATACCTCCTGTAGGGAAATCAGGTCCCTTGATATGCTGCATCAGCTCATCGAGCGTGATGTCGTTATTATCAATATAAGCGCAAATAGCATCACAGCACTCGGTAAGATTGTGCGGAGCCATATTGGTAGCCATACCCACTGCAATACCGTTTGCTCCGTTGAGCAGTAGCAGAGGGGCTTTGGCCGGAAGCACTACAGGCTCCTGAAGTGATTCGTCAAAATTGGGCTTAAAATCCACGGTATCCTTATCAAGGTCTTCTATAACCTCTTCGGCTAGTTTTTGGAGTTTTGCCTCAGTATAACGCATCGCTGCTACCGGGTCACCGTCAACGGATCCGAAGTTGCCCTGACCTTGGACAAGCATGTAGCGCATGTTCCAGGACTGGGCAAGTCTGGCCATGGCGTCATAAACGCTGGAATCACCGTGGGGATGGTATTTACCGAGTACCTCACCCACTATACGGGCAGATTTCTTTACAGGCTGGTTACTAGTCAGACCGAGGCCGTACATTCCGTACAGAACTCTTCTATGCACGGGTTTCAGGCCGTCTCTCACATCCGGAAGCGCGCGCGACACAATCACCGACATCGAATAATCGATGTAGGCGCTTTTCATCTCAGTTTCAATATTGATAGGAATGATCCTACCTGTATTCTCTTCTAATTCTTCCATTCTTTTTCTTTCTGCTATCTGTAAAAATTAACTCGTAAAACTACAAAGAAAAAGTGATTCGGCCAAAATTTTTCACTATCTTGGCAATTTGAAATAAAGCACCGCAGGATTATGACAAACACACTTCCCAGAGAACTTTCGGCACTGTTGGAGACTGCCCGCGAAGAGGCGATGAGACTGGGCAGTACCGTTATTGATGCCGACCACCTGTTTCTGGCAATACTCAGAGATGGCCGAACACTTGTCAAATCTATCTCAGACCGCATTGGGAGTGATATTTCAATGGTAAAACCAGCAATTGAAAAAATGATTTCCCAGCCTGAACCCCTCCCTTTCGAGAAGATCAGTGCGGTGACCATTTCACAAGAAGTCAATGATATCTTCGGACAAGCATTTGCCAGCTGCGCCACAAACGGTGTACAGCCCGGCATAGCTGATATTTTAGAGGCTGCAATTACCCTTCGCAAAGGCCAATTTATTCCCCTAATGGAAAAAATCGGTATATTGCCAAATACATTGCTTGCCGCAATGGGACAGATAACCCGCGAATCAAGCCGTAAAAACAGGAAACCAACATTCGTGCTTATTAAGTATTGTCGTGACCTTACATCCGGCGCAGGAAATGATAACCGCGATCCGCTAATTGGACGCGAGTCCGAAACACTGCGCGTCAAGCAGATACTCAGCCGCCGCAAAAAGAACAATCCCCTCTTAGTAGGTGAATCCGGAGTGGGAAAAACCGCCATTGTGGAGGGACTCGCCTCAACCCTTGAGGGCAAACAGATACTCTCCCTTGACATCCCCGCTCTGATTGCTGCCAATCCCCACCCTTCCTCGCTTGCAGAGAGCATCAGACAGATTGTTTCTGCGTTTGAGCTCTCTTCAAATGCAATCCTCTTTATAGACGATATACACTCTCTGGTCGGAGCTGGCGGAATGCGCGGTTCTTCTGACATAATCACCTTACTAAAACCGGCACTCTCAAGCGGCACCATACGCTGCATCGGAGCTACCACCACCGATGGCTACCGCAATTGCATTGAAAATGACAAAGCGCTGGACAGGGTATTCCAGAAAATAGTGGTCAAACCCTCCACCGAAGGCCAGACCCTGGAGATACTTAAGGGTATTAAAGATAAATATGAACGTTTCCACAACGTTATCTATACGCCAGAAGCACTGAAACAGTGCATCACTCTTTCTCAAAGGTTTATCTGCGAAAAGCACTTGCCCGACAAAGCCATTGATCTTATGGACGAAGCAGGATCAAGGGCACATACCTGCGAAACGGATCAGGAACCTGACAACTCTACTGATCCTGATACTCGTAAACTGCTGGAACAGATCCGAAATGAGAAGCGCCAGGCTGCACTTGAGGGCGATTATCCGACCACGGCTTCACTCCGTCTTCGCGAAAAAGAACTCATCGGTGAATTGTCCGCTAAAGAGAATTCTGATAATACTACTCCTGTGACCATCTCATGTGATGACATCGCCCGGGCTGCATCTCTTATGACAGGCATCCCTGCACACAAGATAGCGAGTGACGAGAGCAAAAAACTTCTGGCAATGGAGCAGGCGCTGAAGAGTCGCGTAATAGGACAGGATGAAGCCGTCAAAACCGTAACAAAAGCCATAAAACGCGGTCGCGCAGGTCTCAAGGACTCCCGAAAACCAATAGGAACATTTATCTTCCTTGGTCCTACAGGTGTGGGCAAAACTCTCCTGGCCAAAAAAATTGCCGAATACATGTTCGACTCCGAAGACTCCCTAATCAGGATAGATATGAGCGAGTACATCGAAAAACACTCCATCAGCCGCCTTATCGGTTCTCCTCCTGGCTATATAGGTTACGACCAGGGAGGCCAGCTTACAGAGCAGGTGCGACTCAAACCCTATAGCGTTGTACTTTTGGACGAGGTAGAAAAGGCCCACCCGGATATCTCCAATATTCTCCTGCAGGTATTTGACGAAGGACGGCTAACTGACAGCAGCGGACGCACGGTGGATTTCCGCAACACCATACTTATCCTTACCTCAAACATTGGCAGCCGCAAATTAAGGGACTTTGGAGGTGATGTGGGCTTTTCCACCAGTACCACCGATAGGGAAATCAGGCGTAAATCCATTATCGATAAAGCCCTGGCACGACAATTCTCACCGGAATTGCTCAATCGTCTGGATGACAAGATTTACTTCAACTCCCTCTCGAGAGAGGACATTTTCCGAATAATAGAGATAGAGCTGGGGGACCTGGTCGACAGAGTCAGACACCTGGGATACACTCTCGAGGTAGACCAAAGTGCACGTACTTTCGTAGCGGACGAGGGATATGACCCTGAACTTGGCGCAAGACCACTCAAGAGGGCCATCCAAAGGCATATCGAAGACCCTCTTTCCGAGCTTATCATAAGCGACGGATCGGGATCCGGGGTGTTAAAAGTGACTTTTGACAAACAATCCGACGGGATTGCTGTCACACATACTGCTTAATATATTTAGCACTACCCAGATTGGATATTAATGCATATTTTTCCGCAGGGAACACCTCTCCGCGGAATTTTTTATCTGCAGACACTTTTCTTTCAGAAATTCTTTTGAATGTGGTGCGGTCCACATAGAAACGCATCGGAGGCTTCTCCCCCACCTTTTCGAACCCCAAAAGGAGATAAGCATCTCCGGGGGACCATTCATAATCTGCATATGACATTATCTCATCCGGGCCCACATCACTCACGAATGCTTCAAGAAGCCGTCCCATACCTCCGACTATACGACAATCCGGCAAAGAGGCGTATCTGACCCATTCATAACTCTCGAGAATGCGTTCATCTCCTCCAAAAAAACGCGTCATAGGTCTGCCTGAGGAAAATGTAGCTACCGCCACCAGCTTATCTTCATAAAAAAGCCCGTAACGATATCTACATCCCGAAGTACCGTAACTGTGATATTTTTCCAGAAAATCGGCCGCTTGCTGCGCTTTCAGCTGTTCTACTCTACATTTCCTGGCAAAAATGGAATTAAAACAACCCAAATGGGCCAGGATTCGCTTGCGAATCACCTCTCCACCACTCCGCCAACGATCTTCGTAAAGATATATACATCTCCCTCCACCATCTGCACTATTCGTTGCATCATTCACCGCATCTACAGCCGGACTATTCTCGATGTTTGCGATCACGTCATTCGTCAGACCGGCGGCAACATCAAGCGTAACAAGACGAATGGTCACTTCCTTGTCAGGAAATAAAAAGAGAGTTCCGCATCGCTCATATCGCACTGAGAAACTCTCCAAAAATTCTGAAAACTCAGCAATCACTTGAAGATGTTTTTGAGGACCTCTTCCGTTATCTTTCTGGTAGCGGTTGTGGTAGCTGTTTTAGCGGCTCTTCCAAGTGCACTATCGCCACTCTTTTTAGATGTAGAGCTTTTACCGGATGTGCTCTTCTTACCGGTGACTTTCCTTGCCGCCTGAGTACCCAGACTGCGTATAAAACTAGTGGTACCTGCAACTACCATCGTACCTAAAACGGTTCTCGTAAAACCTCCCTTTTTACCGGAGGATTTCTTCTTCTCTTTTTCCTTCTCTTTCTCTTCCTTCTCCTTTTCTGCCTGTATCAGAGCCTCTTCTTCAGCCTTAGCCACCTCTTCGTAATAAGCGCTCAGCACCTCATAGGCACTTTCACGATCAAAAAACTTGTCATAAGCCTTAATTTCAGCCGGAGCCATGTTGTTTATATCAAGACGCTGCCCCTCTGTAATAGGCCCGATAGAACTTAAAGGGAATAGGATTCTGGTTCGTTCCACTATAGAAGGAGCTCCTTTTTCATCCAGGAAAGAGACGAGCGCCTCTCCGGTAGCAAGCTCCATGATAGCATCTTCTGTTTTAAACTCAGGATTGGTGCGGAAGGTCTGTGCCGCTGCGCGAACCGCCTTCTGATCTTTTGGGGTATAGGCCCTTAGAGCGTGCTGGATGCGGTTGCCAAGCTGTCCAAGGACAATTTCGGGAACATCTGTGGGCGATTGTGTTACAAAGTAGATGCCCACTCCCTTGGAACGGATAAGTCGTATCACCTGCTCAATCTTCTCCACAAGTGCCTTGGAAGTGCCTTGGAATAGCATATGGGCCTCGTCAAAGAAAAATATAAGCTTGGGAAGGGGCTGGTCGCCGACTTCCGGAAGTTTGACATAGAGTTCCGTAAGCAACCACAAAAGAAATGTGGAGTAGATTTTGGGATTATGCATAAGTTTATCGGCAGCGAGGACATTCATTACTCCACGACCCCTCTCAGTAGCAATCAGATCCTCCACGTCAAATGCGGGTTCGCCGAAAAATTTATCTCCGCCCTGGCTCTCAATGGCGAGCACAGCTCTCTGGATAGCCCCAATACTGGCTGATGAGATATTACCGTACTCAGTAGTGAACTTTGAAGCATTCTTTCCTACAAAATCCAGCATCAGACGCAAATCTTTAAGATCTATCAGCAGCAGTTCCTTATCATCCGCTATGCGGAAAACAATGTTGAGCACTCCGGACTGAGTCTCATTGAGTTCCATCAGACGTGAAAGAAGTAGAGGGCCCATTGACGAAATGGTGGTGCGCATAGAGTAGCCCTGCTCTCCGAAGACATCAAAGAAGCGTGTGGGAGAACCTTCAAAAGGGGGATTTTCAATGCCGAATTCAGCGCAACGCTTTTCAATGAATCCATTCATTTTCCCCGTCTGACTGATGCCGGAGAGGTCACCCTTCATATCTGCCATAAAACAGGGAACCCCCGCTTGAGAAAATGTTTCCGCCAGCACCTGTAGAGATACCGTTTTTCCGGTACCTGTTGCGCCGGCTATAAGTCCGTGCCTGTTTGCCATCTTTCCCTGCAGATATATAGGGCCGTTGGCCGAATGAGCTACATACAATTTATCGTCTACATACATAATTGTTTGAATTTTTCCGGTTAATTTTCAAAGATAAGAATTTTTTTACTTCTGAGTTCCGAGTTTCGAGTTCTGAGTTAGTTTTTAGTAATGAGTTTTGAGTTCTGAGAAAGTTTTGGGAGTCATGAATGTGGGGTGGAGTGGTTTGATTTCTACCTTATGCATAATGTACATGAGACCTGTATAGAGGTCTATCTTGATCCGAAGTGGGGTATTCTGGACTACTTCCTGAAACAGAAGGAGAAGGGTCGCATCCGTCATCTCGGTTTTTCAGCGCATGCGGAGCTTGATACACTCAAGCGTTTCCTCGACTCCCCCTATGGAGAGCATATGGAGTTTTGTCAGATCCAGCTCAATTTCCTTGACTGGTCCTTGCAAAGAGCGCGGGAGAAGGTGGAACTACTCAATTCGAGAGATATTCCCATTTGGGTAATGGAACCATTGCGCGGTGGCAAGCTACTCTCCATTGCCAAACCGGAGGAGGCCTTCAGCTGGGTTGCAGGAATCCCCGGAGTTACTATGATCCTCAGCGGTATGTCAAACGAGCAGCAGATGATAGAGAATGTTGAGATATTCAACCGTTTAACATCGCTCAGCAAAGAAGAGTGTGACCGTCTCTATTCCTTAGCTGAGCAAATGAAGGATTCTGTACCCTGCACAGCCTGCAAGTATTGTACTCCGGCCTGCCCTATGGGACTGGATATCCCCACTCTGATCCAGGCACGCAACGATTTTGCCATTGAGACCTCCTTCACACCCATCATGCGCATCGAGTCGCTTCCTAAAGAGGGACACCCTTCAAACTGTATCGGATGTGGTGCCTGTAGCCAAATGTGCCCTCAGGGCATCGACATTCCTGGGGTAATAAGTGAACTCAACACACATCTGGCCAAGGCTCCATTATGGAGAGAAATATGCCGCCAAAGAGAAATAGCAGCCCGCAAAATGCGGGAAGCGAAATAGTAAGAAACTTTACCATATATCAATTAACCCTTTTTATCCACTTATTAATCCGCTTACCTAATGAAAAGATTAAAACTTTTATTGGTTTGTCTCTTCACAGTTGTAACCTGTGCTGTGTTCGCACACGGAGGTACTTGAAGATGTACTTGTGGTTGCATATGGTACTGCCAAGAAGTCATCTTATTCCGGTTCTGCTTCCATGGTAAGATCTGAGTCAATTCTTCAGAACCCTAATTCATCATTTGAAAAGGCTATGCAAGGTAAGGTTGCAGGTCTTCAAGTCACCACATCTTCCGGACAGCCCGGTGCAACAGCATCATTCCGTATCAGGGGATCCTGATCTCTCAACGCATCCAACGAACCCCTCTATGTTGTAGACGGTATAGCTACTTCCACCGCCGAATATTCAGTATTGGCAGATAGAAATACTTCTACATCCAGCATCCTCTCTACCCTCAACCCCCAGGATATTGAGTCCGTAACTGTTCTTAAGGATGCCGCAGCTGCTTCGCTTTATGGTTCAAGGGCTGCCAACGGCGTAGTTATTATTACTACTAAAAACGGATCTCAGGGTATTGGAAGACTCAATGTTAATGCCCAACTTGGAGTTTCAATGGTGCCCAAGTATTTTGAGCTGATGAACTCGGCAGAATATTATCAGACTGTATTTACAAGCTACTTTAACACTCGACAGAAGGCTGGTTATGCTGCCTCAGATGCAGCTATATGGGCAAATCAGCAGACACAGGGACTTATCACATTCAACCCTTATAGCGTGGATAATCCTTACGATGCAAGTGGTAAATTAGTCTCCGGTGCCAGAATTATTGTAGACACAGACTGGCAGAAAGAGGTTCTCAAACCCGGTTTGACACAGGACTATAATGTCAGTTATTCCGGAGGAAATGACAGAGTGCTTTATTTCTTCTCAGGAGGCTATTTTGACCAGGAAGGAACCTCTCCTACCGCAAGATATACACGTTATTCCGGCAAAGTGAATGTTGATGCAAACGTTAAGCCCTGGCTCAAGGCCGGCATGAATGCGATGTATTCATTCTCCATACAGAACACTGAAGTAGCCGGTGGCGCAGGTGCCTCCCCCCTCTACAACTCGCTTTACTTCCCCAGTGGTGTTCCTATCTATATGACGGACCGCAACGGCAACTACATCCTCGATAAAGCCGGAGAAAAGCAATTTAACTGGCTCAACCCGGTATCGAAGGACTTTAACCCTCTTGCCATTCCCTATATGGACACCCACAAGACCAAAAATTACAGATTGTTGGCATCCCTCTATACGGAAATCAAATTTATGGAGGGTCTCACACTAAAGACAGTATTCTCCCCTGATTACATAAATCTCTATGAGATACTTTTCTGGAACAAACTCCATGGAAACGGTCCCGCATATGGAGGACGTAGCGAGAGACACCAAACTCATGATCTTATGTACACATCCACCACCACTCTCAACTTCAACAGGACATTCGGGGATGTGCACAACGTACAAGCTATGGCCGGTTATGAGTTCTGGCATAGTACCAGGGAATATGCGCTTGCACAAGGTACTAACTTTGCATTCGACTTACAAACCCTTGAAGACAAGCTGCTCTATACAGACAAACCGGACTTCAGGATGACCTGGACCGACATTTCCTTTAGCCCCGATGAAAAGAGTGTAATATTATCTGTTCTCAAAGAAGCAGATAGGACTTACACGAATGCTGCCTGCATAGATCTTGAGAAAGGTACTCTACAAGTCATAACAGACCCCTCTAAGGAGGGGAGTCTGGATGGGACATATGTGCTTTTCCCCTGGTATGATGAGAACACGGCTTATTTCGTCAGCGACCAAACCGGATATCCAAATGTCTATTCTTATAATTAGAAAGAGTGGCAGGACTACACGAATCACCACCAATGAATCATCTCTTTCGGTTGATTGGATTGAAGTTGATGGCAGAAAATATCTTTTCGGAATCGCAAACAATCCTGCGCAGACCACAGTTTCTATAATAGACCCTCTCAACGGGGTGGTAATTGCGAATGAACACTATCAAGTGACACTCGGCATCAAGACAACAGTAGACAATAAAGCCTATCTCGGTGCAGGTGCTACGGACATTCCATTCCAATTATGGGTAATGACTTTTGACGGAAAAAATCTCACAAAAGAGATTGTTGTCGATTTACCTCAAGAAAAAAAGGATAAGATGATCGCATCGACCACAGAAAGGGTGACCATTCCTACTTTCGATGTCGATCCGAAAACAGGAGAAACACGCCAGCTTCATGCGTATATCCTGACTCCGGAAAATCCTCTTCCCGAAGGTGAAGAGATTGTGATGATCCAGTCTTTTTACGGTGGAGGCAACTCTTATGATATTGAACACCAGATATTCAATGCGGCAGGTATGTACGTGCTCAGTCCCTCTCCCAGAGGCACGAGTGGATTCGGAAGAGACTTTGCAGCCCTTAACGACAGGGATTTGGGTGGAAATGAGATTATTGACATCATCTACTGTGCGCAGTATATCTCTGAAAAGTTAGGAGTTCTGAGTGTGTAGGATGCAGTGTAAAATGAGGGGCGAGGAGTGAGGAGTGAGAAGTTAAGGGCTGAAAGCCGTAGAGCTCAACGTTTAAGCAATCGGCACTCGATACTCACAACTAAATAGTCAAAATAAAAACTCCTTGGAATTTTCTCGAGGAGTTTTTATTTTCTCACTCTAATGATTTAAAGGTCTAACTAGCTGTTTTTGTGAGAATTTGATATGTTAGGGGTTGTAAATACGCAAATATGTAAGTAATTTTAGAATTTTATTCCAATGTTATATTGCATTTATTTGCTATATTTGAAAATTGAATGAAAAAATAATAGATAATGAAAGTTAAACAATTGCTATTGGGTGATGAAGCGGTGGCGCTGGGAGCTATAAATGCCGGAATTACCGGCGTTTATGCCTATCCGGGGACACCCTCCACCGAGATTACAGAGTATATTCAAGGCAGTGAGACGGCACGTGAGGCCGGTATTCATTCTACATGGTGTACCAATGAAAAGACCGCGATGGAGACGGCCCTGGGTGTCTCTTACGTGGGACAGCGTGCGCTTGTATGTATGAAGCACGTAGGCTTGAATGTGGCTGCCGATGCCTTTGTCAATTCCGCAATTACCGGAGTAAACGGAGGCGTGATTGTGGTGGTTGCGGACGACCCTTCGATGCACTCCTCGCAGAATGAACAGGACAGCCGCTTTTATGGCAAATTTGCCTTTATTCCGATATTGGAGCCATCCGATCAGCAGGAGGCCTACGATATGATGGAGTATGGTTTCCGCCTGTCGGAGGAGAACAATATCCCCGTGATGATGAGGCTTACCACCAGAATGGCCCACTCGAGGGCAGTGGTAGAGGTGGCTACGAAGCCCATTCCTCGCAGGGAGAAACTCACATTTCCGAAAGACCCCTCCTCCTGGATACTGCTTCCGGCCAACGCACGCCGCAAATATCCTCAGGTGATATCCGGTTATGAGGAGCTCGAACGCATCAGCGCATCGAAAGAGGGATGGAACCGCTATCTCGACGCTCCCGACAAGAGTCTCGGAGTGATTGCCTGCGGCATCGCATATAATTATCTCAGGGAGAATGTAGTGATGAACTACAAACATCCTATACTCAAGATTTCGCAATATCCGGCACCATCGGACCTGATACGCAAAATGGCCTCAGAGTGCGATTCAATCCTCGTTATAGAGGAGGGACAACCGTTGCTTGAAGAGATGATTAAAGGTATCCTCCCCACACCTGTAAAGGTGCTCGGACGTCTAAGCGGTGCTTTGCCGAGAATGGGAGAGCTTAATCCGAACTCAGTCAGAGCTGCTCTTGGACTGCCTGCGCATGAAACTAACCTGCCGAGCAGCGTGGTGGTGCCAAGACCTCCCGCTCTTTGCCAGGGTTGCGGACACAGAGATGTTTATACTGCGTTAAATGAAGTGCTCACAGACTATCCGGGTCACAAAGTTTTCAGCGACATCGGTTGCTATACTCTCGGAGCGCTGCCTCCTTTCAGGACCATCAGCTCCTGTATCGATATGGGATCCTCCATAACCGTTGCCAGAGGAGCGGCAGACGCCGGTTTATGGCCAAGCATAGCGGTTATAGGCGACTCCACTTTTACCCACTCAGGTATAACAAGTCTGCTTGATGCGGCCAATGTCAATGCCAATATCGTGGTGGTCATCTCAGACAATCTCACTACCGGTATGACCGGAGGACAGGATTCCGCGGGCACAGGTAAGCTGGAAGCTATCTGTGCTGCCGTAGGAGTTGATCCCGCTCACATCCGTACTGTGATACCTCTGCCGAAGAATATGCCCGAGATTACACGCATTATTCGAGAAGAGATAGAATACAAAGGTCTGTCGGTTATCATTCCCCGAAGGGAATGTATTCAGACCGCCAAACGTCACGCAAAAAAGAGAAAACAATGAAAAAAGATATAATACTCGCCGGTGTGGGAGGACAAGGAATTCTCTCCATCGCTGCCGTCATCGGAGAAGCAGCTCTCAAGGAGGGCTTCAACATTAAACAAGCCGAGGTCCACGGCATGAGCCAGAGGGGTGGAGATGTGCAGTCCAATCTCCGCATCAGTTCCAACCCCATAGCTTCCGACCTGATACCAAAAGGTTGCGCAGACATAATCATCTCGCTCGAGCCGATGGAAGCGCTCAGATACCTCCCATGGCTCTCCAAAGAGGGGTGGATTGTAACCAACACTACCCCGTTTATCAACATTCCAAACTATCCTCAGATAGAATCGCTAATGGAGGAACTCCGCAAAATAAAAAACACCATTCTGGTGGATGTGGATACCATCGCACGTGACGTGGGTAACCCTCGTGGGGCTAATATTGTCCTTCTGGGTGCCTGCAGTCACCTTCTGGGAATGGAATCGCAGAAGTTTGAGGAGGGTATCCGCAGAATATTTTCCGACAAGGGAGAAGAGGTCGTGGAGGCTAACCTCAAAGCCTTCAGAGCAGGCCAGGGCGCTTCAGTATAATCAGGCCGCATCAATATTAGGAACCTCGTTTTAATTTTTAACAGAATACATCTAACTAATCCATTTCATACATGAAAAAAATTTTGACATTCGTCCTTGCATTTGCAGTTGCAACGACGGCAATGGGACAGGGCAGGCTGGGCGGTTTTCTCAACAAAGCCAAAGAAGCTGTTTCCAGCGAAGTAAAATCCGACAACAAAGAAAACAGAAACACCGGTAGCTTCAGTAGCGGAAATGCCATCCATGTGAGTAGCCTCACCGGTTCAAACCGCAATGACGGCTCCAAGGCAAAGCCCTACAAGAATCTCCAAAAAGCGATTGACAACGCTAAGCCCGGAGATGTTATTCTCGTGGCACAAGGCAACTATTTTGGAATGCTCAACTCCGGCAATATTGTCATTGATAAGCCTTTAACCATCATGGGAGGCTATTCCGATGATTTCTCTACCAGAGATATTCTGAAATATCGCTCAATGGTACAGCCGGACGCTACTTCCAATGGTACCGCTAAAGGTGGCGGTACAATCCAGATCAAAGGCACCCATGGCGGCGAAGTGGTGATTGACGGTCTGCTGATCGACAGAGGCAATTCCGTTGCATACAATCCGGCCGGCAAAGGCAAGCCAGAGGGAGTTGAGAGTCCGATGATGCAGCCTATCGGTACGGCAGG
>JGI24711J26586_10000037_pt1 | contig 86124 bp, 78 predicted proteins | sample BioPla3DNA1_FD_26586 | JGI IMG/M metagenome (IMG submission 26586)
GAGAGCTAAACCATCAATGATTTTCCTGCATTTTGTACAGGTAGGACGTGTCGTTTTTCTGCCTTTTGCGTCAGTTTGATTAATTTCAAAATCTTTGTAATCTTCTTTCAAAATATGACAAACATTGCAAATTTTGTATTTATATGGTTTCCCTGTCCTTGCGACATCTATAAACTTGATTTTTGATAAGTCAATATCAATTAATACGTTTTTACCGATAAAAAAAACTTTTGCATTTGAAGATGCTAGCTCTTCTACAAACCCAACAGAATTTTTATCTATGCCTTTGTATTCCTCAGTTAATACAACGAAATCATTAACTTTAATCATATTATTTCACTGAAATAGGGGAGAATTAAAAAAATCTGAAACAGACGTTTCTAAAGCTTCTGCAATTTTTTCGATGTTAACTACTGAAACATTACGTTTCCCACGCTCGATACTAGCAATATACGTCCTGTCAAGATCGCACTTAAACGAAAATTTCTCTTGACTCAATCCTTTAGCAGTACGTAATTCACGTAGTCTTAATCCGATTCTTTCTTTAATATTCATACATAAATGCTTAAACAAACAAATTTATATGTTTGTTGGTTTTCATACAACGGACTATGAGTAACAATTGGTTGTTAGAATAACTACTGCATTATGTTTGTTTTATTTATTAGATTTATTTAAAATGCACATAGGCAACCTTAATTATTATTACTTTAGTGTTTTGTAATATGCATTTTTGTATATTTGTCTAAGTGACTTAAAACTATCTAAGTAACTAAATGTCACTCAAATCATTATTTAATAATTAATATTATGATTGCACAAGGACACGGAAGTAATTGGAAATGCATTGATGATATAGACAAAGTGTTTCAAGAAATTGTCCCATCAATGTTCGACAAAGGAAGAGTAATGGAAACCATTGAAACAACCGTTGATTGTTTTGATGATGAAGTTCCGGTTCATACTCAGGTGTTTTCTTTTTCAGATGATTCAGAACTAACTGCTAAACTTTTAATTGCGAACAATCCTAAGACAAAGAGTGGGGAGCTTTTTGCGGGCTACCCATATGTTAATTACAAGAGTAGTATTAAACTGAAAATAAAGGAAATATATGAGTGGGACAACCTTGTTGAGGCTATTATAACAGGAGAAACTAAAAATGGGGAGAAAATTTCATTTTTCGATACAAATTATTTTTTGAATAAAGAGAGTTACAAGAGAGGTGAAATATATGATTTCTCAATTTTTGCGATAGGTTACGAAGTTGAGATGCTGAAAGATGACAAAGTCGTACTTGAAGGACAACAGGCAGTTGATTGGCATGCGAAACTGGGAAGAGAGCCGACTTATGATACAGATGGAAGTGTAAAACCGGTGGTAATTTATCTAAATGAGCTTGTTTATTTTATGTCAACAGAGAGTGATACTCCATATTATATGGCTTTTCAATCGCCGATTAGTAGTATTGAGACTCTAAGTGCATTTGACAAGAAATTTTATAAAATTAAAATTACAATAGCCAGAGATCCTGATATTGAAATTTACCTGTATGCAAGGGCAGATTTTTTTGATGCAGAACCAAAAGTAAATGATGCAATACGTGGAATTGTGTGGTTACAAGGTAAAAAAGAATAACATTGGGTAAATATCATCTATATAGAAGTTGCGACTTTGGTTTTTCTTCCGGAGCTTACAGCAGATCACAGGTTGTTTGAGAAACAGATGGAGTATTTTAAGGGTCAATTCAATATGGTCATTGTGTTTGATTACACCCTACTTGATAAAACAACATGGCACGAAAGTAGCGGCATTCCAATTGAACTGATGAAAACGCAATTCACAACTATAATATGAAGAAATCCGCGATTATCAATGATTTGACAGAGGAGTTTGTTGAGAAGTGAATAGTATCGGTTCCGTATGAGATTTTCAATTATAAGAATTAAGTAAGCAGAATGTTAATCATGAAAGAAAGGAAAGTAAGACAGATAGTAAGGGGGCAGGGTACGATGGATGGTGCCGGTGTAAAACTGACCCGTGTATTGGGGAAACCCACGATAGAGGCATTTGATCCGTTTTTGATGTTGGACGGATTTGACTCAGCTAACCCCGACGATTATATTAAAGGATTTCCCTGGCATCCTCACCGGGGAATTGAGACGGTAACTTATTTGGTTAGCGGCGAGATGGAGCATGGAGATAGCTTGGGCAACAGCGGAGTTATTTCCGACCTGGGTTGCCAGTGGATGACGGCAGGATCGGGCATAATTCATCAAGAGATGCCTATGGCGTCGCCGCGGATGTTGGGATGTCAATTATGGATCAACTTGCCTGCCAAAGATAAAATGACTCAACCCTCGTATGGTGATATTGTCGCCGAAAATGTCCCGGTGGTCAAAGAAGAGGGTGCCGAGGTGCGGGTTGTTGCAGACAGCTATAAAGGAACCAAAGGAGCATTTGATGGGAAATATGTTAAGGTGAAATACCTCGATGTAAAATTAGAACCCAATAAGGAGTGGTCCTATAATGAAGCAGCCAACGATGAGACTCTGTTCATTTATTTGCTCGATGGAGCTATTGCCCCTGACATCTCCAAAGAGGAATTTGAAGCTAAAGGATGTGCAATTTTGTTTGAATCGGAGGATATAAATTCTTCAAACGAGGACTTTATTCGGGTAAAATCCGGAGCCTCCGGGGCCAGATTCGTATTATTAGCGGCCAAACCATTGCAAGAGCCTGTTGTCTGGGGAGGTCCCATTGTGATGAACACTCGGGAGGAATTACATTTGGCTTTTGAAGAATTGAACAACAATAACTTCATTAAACACAAATAAAGTTAGGTTGCTGTTGTTCATACGCCTAATCGGCTGTTTTTGATTTTGACAAAAAAAGGCATCGCCAACAGTGGCAATGCCTTTTTGCTATAAAGTAGGGTTGCAATTAATAACCACCCAGTTCGGCCACTTTATTCCAGTTTACTACATTCCAGAATGCTTTTACGTATCCACCTCTTTTGGATTGATATTTCAGGTAGTAAGCATGCTCCCAAACATCCAAAGCGAGGATTGGAGTACCCTCCAATTTGTAGTAAGGCATCAGCATATTGTCCTGATTGGGAGTAGACTCTATATAAAGAGTTCCATTCTCTTTTTTGAGTAACCAAACCCAACCCGAGCCAAAACGGCCAACGGCTGCTTTCTCAAATTCTTCCTTGAATCTATCTATACTGCCAAAATATTGTATTATTGCGCTTTCCAATGCAGGTGACATGGTAGTGCTTTCTGCGGGTCCCATGATCTCCCAGAAAAGGGTGTGGTTGTAGTGTCCGCCACCGTTGTTACGCACAGCGGTTTGAATCTCCTGAGGCAATGAGTTGAGTTTTAACAGCAATTCATCAACCGACCAGCTATGATATTGTGGGTATTTCTCCAAAGCTTTATTTAAGTTGTTAACGTAGGCTTGATGGTGTCCTGTATGGTGAATTAGCATCGTTGTGCTATCTATGTAGGGTTCAAGTGCATTATATTTATATGGTAGCTCCGGCAACTTGTGTTGTCCAAATGCAAAACCTGTAGATAAAGCCATTAATATTAGGCTATATAGTGCAATAATTGCGTTTTTTACTAATCTGTTCATTTTCGTTAGAATGGTTAACTTGGTTATTATTAAATTCCAAACTAGTCATCAGTTGTTCTTGTGTCGAATCTTTCATTTGGTAAACCAAATATGGATCTAAGTAATCCATGAATAAGTGCAATAGGTAATAATAATCCCCCTGCCAAAATCATTCCTAACTCATAAAACAAGGAGCTTTTCTTGTAAGGTTTACCGTGAATTCTGGCAATAAAGGCGCTGAAGGGTATCCCGTATGCGTTTCCTGCAAATATTACCTGACATGCCGCAAGTATGACAAGGGCCTCCTTTTTGCCATATTGTCCTACAATCTTATCGTAAGTCTCTTTTTTAGGGAATCCTCTTGAATCGGCAAAGTGTTGGGCAAAAAAGATGGCTTTTGCCTCTTCAGGCTTAATGTAGTCGGTCTCCCCATTTAAAAAACTTGCTATTTCGTCATTGCTCATGCCTTGCTGAAGAGCCATTTTGGTATGCTGATAGGAACATGCTGCGCACCCGTTTACTTCGGTTACAGCCAATTGCAAACGCTCCACTAACTGTTCGTCTACCAATTTGCTCTTTTTATTGCCAATGAGCCTTGATATGGCTTTTGGAACATAAACGAATGAACGATAAAGCTCCCACAAACTAAACTTTCGTTTAAACGTATCTCTTTGTTTTACTAATTCGGATAAACTCTTATTATTGGTCATACCTCTATTTTTACTGCAATAATTTCTATTATACTGATTTGTCTTTAAGCAAATAACTCCTTTTAATCCACCAATAAGCGTGCCGAGACAATAATTCAGTTTTACTCTGACAAACAGCACATCCGAATCCAAATGTATTAGGTATATGTTCCATTTGGGCTTGATCATCTTGCGGCTTTTCACCGTAAGCATAGCAGTTTCAGAGATTTATTCTGTAAAAAGGAGATATAATTCTTACATTTGTCTAAAATCAACACAATTAATAGTATGAAATTAAAATTTCGTTTACTCATTGCTGCAATAGTCGGTTTTGTGACCTATTTGTTGACGATAGGGGTTATAAGATGGTTTCCTGCTAAACAGCCTATTGAAGGTGCCATTTTGGGTGTTTACAGATATTCTGATTTCATTCTGGCATTTTTAGTGGTAGTGATTGTTATCCTGGCGGGTATAAGGCAGAAACGAAAAGAGAAAAAATAGTTAGAATGAGAATTGTAGTTTTGTCGGACAATAGGGCAGTGGAGGCTGGTTTTGGGACCGAGCATGGGCTTTCCGTTTATCTGGAAATGGAGAGTTACAGATGCTTGCTGGATGTGGGAGCTTCCGATCTGTTTGCCCGCAATGCGAAGTTGATGAATATAGATTTAAGCGATGTCGACTACCTTTTTATTTCTCACGGACATGCCGACCATATAGGCGGCTTGCCGGCTTTTTTGGAGATAAACCAAAAAGCCAAAATAGTCCTCTCTTCACAAATAATAAATCGGGAGTACTATTCTGCGAGAAATAGTTGTAGAAAGATAAGTGTTGATTTTGACTTTAGCACTCTGAAAGAGCGACTGATTACTGTAGGTGAAAAAACTTTATTTGAAGAAGATATTCTGGTTTCGAGGCCCGAAATCAGAAGATATCCATTACCTAAAGCTAATCGAATGCTTTTTAGGAGCAATATAAATGAGATGGTAAGGGATGACTTCGACCACGAGTTGATTATTACTATCGGAAAAGAAAAACGATTTGTCTTTACGGGTTGCGGACATAGCGGCTTGCTTAATATTTTGGAGAGTGTAAAAGCCGAAGGGGATGGTCAACTAGCTTGCGTAATGGGCGGTTTTCATTTGTTGGATAGCCAAAATGACCTAACATTTGAAACAGAAAAAGAGGTAGAGGAGTTAGGACAAGAGCTGAAAAGTCGTTTTCCTTCAACCCTTTTTATAACAGGACATTGCACAGGGGAGTATTCTTTTAATCAGCTAAAAAGCATAATGGGAGAACAACTCAAACAATTTTATGTCGGCTACGAACTGGAAATTTAATAAATCAGGATACAATTCAGGCAGTGTGTGTTGGTTTCAGTTTCATTATAGCTGCTCTGCTAAGAGAGATTGAGGGCCGTTCACAGATTTCAAACCCTTTATTTTTCAGTTTATCAATTATTGTCATTGCTGTCCCATTAAAATCCAAAATTGTTCTTTGAAACATTTGATATTTAGTTAGTTACAGAGGTTTTTCGAGCGCGACGATTTCAATTCATAACTTTGTAACCCATAATAAAGGCTGCAATGAATAAAGAGAAATATGTGTTTGCTCAATTGATCTCATTTCTGAACGAAGATAAATTTCGCCGCATAGTCAATAAGTACCAAGGTAATCGTTACATAAAGCATTTCACTTGTTGGAATCAACTGCTTGCTTTGATGTTCGGACAACTCTCCAATCGTGAAAGTCTGCGAGATTTGATTGTCGCTCTTGATGCCCACCACCCCAAGTGTTATCATTTAGGAATGGGTAGGAATGTATCAAGATCCTCTCTGGCAAGAGCCAATCAAGATAGGGACTATCACATCTTTGAAGAGTATGCCTACTACCTAATAAGTGCAGCCAGAGAGAAGCGTGCCACAGATATCTTCAAACTCGGCGGGAACGTATATGCTTTCGATTCGACAACTATTGATTTGTGTCTGGCCGTATTCTGGTGGGCAAAATTCCGCAAAAAGAAAGGTGGTATCAAAATACATACACTATATGATGTAGAAACACAGATACCTGCATTCTTTCATATCACCGAGGCAGTCGTACATGATTCAACGGCGATGAAGGAAATTCCTTATGAATCTGGTTCTTACTACATCTTTGATCGTGCTTATAACAACTTCAAGATGTTGTATAAGATTCATCAAATTGAAGCATACTTCGTTGTCAGGGCAAAGAAAAATCTGCAATACAAATCCATCAAATGGAAACGCAGGCTCCCCAAGAATGTGCGTTCAGATGTGACAATCGAATTGACGGGCTATTATCCGAAGCAATACTATCCCGAGCAACTTCGCTTGGTTAGATATTGGGATGAAGAACAAAAACGTGAGTTTGTGTTCTTAACCAATGCCACACACATTTCTGCTCTACAGGTGGCTGAGCTTTATAAGAACCGCTGGCAAGTAGAGTTGTTCTTCAAATGGCTGAAACAGCACCTCAAGATAAAGAAATTTTGGGGAACTACCGAAAATGCCGTTCGGATTCAAATCTATGCAGCCATATGCACTTACTGCCTGGTGGCCATCGTTCAAAACGATATGCAACTTGATAGAAGTACATACGAAGTCCTTCAAATATTAAGCATATTGCTGACCGATAAAACTCACCTTCGAGACCTCTTTGACAAAACTAAATTTCAAAATGACAAAGAACGATGTGGACCAAATGGGCCAAGTTTATTTAATTTTTAAAACGTCCCAATTTTAATGGGACACTAGTGGAATTTTAAATCAAGCAAAGTCTTAATATACTCTTCAGGTAGATCTGCATGAATATTATGTGCGGATTTAAAACCACCCACATATTTACTATTAGGCACTAAATCCACAACCTTTTGGGCATCCACCTCATCCATTGCGGCAAGCAAAATTCCGTTTTCATCGTAATATCCGGGTGCCGTTAATTCATTGGGCGCCACATGTATTACGAGGGTAGGGGATTGAATGCTTTTCAATGTCTCTTCCAGATCAAATCCCTCGAACCAAGAAAAATCATAAAAGGTTACCCCAAATCTTAAATCATAATTTCCGTTTCCATCCTGAAGATTGGCTTTTAGAGCAAAAAGGGAGTTTATGCCTAACTTAGGCGGATAGTACCATATTTTGGGAATCTCTCCGGGATGTTTTGCCAGATATTTCAATGCGGGTTCTTTCATGATCTTATACCAGACGGATGTATCTATGGCATTAAAGACCTCCTGTGTGTAGTCATGCTCTAAGGAGTATTCTATGAATGTACCTATCTCATCTTGTTTGAGATAATCGTGCATTTCTTTAAACCCCAACCATGCAATAGTTTTTTCTGCTCTCCCGGGAAGAGTAGAGAAAAAAGGTCCATCTTCCAGAACGGTTGCCAAAATGTGTTCGGGTGCTTTGGCGGAAACGTAGGCTGCCAGCAAAGCTCCTGAGGAGTGACCCGAGATATAGATTGTTTCTTGAATGATATTTTCGATAAACCAGATAATGTCGTTTCCTATTTCTACTGCACTATACTTAGCTGGATTTTTTGACGATTTTCCATGTCCGTAATAATCAAGAGCAAAGACACGAAAATGTTGCGAGAGTTCCGGGAGCACTTTTGCGTAATCGTAACAGTTGACTTGCTGACCATGAAGTAAAAGAAGTGTCGGTCCATTATCAGGCCCCTTTATATAATAAATTTCGGAGCCGTCGTCCAGTCTGGCGAAATTTTCGGTAAATCCGAATTTATATCCGGTTGTCTCTAAAAAATTCTCATTCAGGTAGTCATAATTCAGATTTCTGTATGCAAAAATGGCAACTGCAGAAATAATTGCCATGACAACTATTCCTACTATTAATAGAATCTTATTTGCTTTCTTCATATTCAAATAGGGTTAACTCATTTTGTGGTTTTATATTTTGTGTAATGCCGCTATGAGGCATTTAAAGTCATCGCTAATGCTCCTATCAAACCCATTAAATTTCCGGACATATGAACAATGATTGCATAGGCATTGTTGTCATATTTCTCCTGATAGTAACCGGCAATTAAACCCAGAACAAAAGTGAAAACAAGGGTTGTAAAGATAAAATATGCACCCGCACCCGAAGCTATCAGACTTAAATGAGCCAATGAAAATGCGATGGCAGCAATGATTACCGGCAAACTGATATGCCTCTTAAAAATTTTAATTCCTTTAGCCTGGAGCGGTTTCAGGATATTCTGAAGAAAACCGCGAAACAGTACCTCTTCTGCTACACTTGCCAGGATAAATACAAATAGGAAAAACTGTAATGGAGACATCACATCGAAGACATAGTGATGTTCCGCCTCAATTCCAAAGGCTATTCCAATACCGGATAAAAGAGGATTTATTATTACTGCAGCCAAAAATCCAAACAATATTGGTTTCCATATCTTTTTGAACTTTGGCCATGCTATTTGGTAATTCACATACTTTCTAAGGCTACAAATAAAGACTATAGAAAGGATTAACATAACCGAGTGGTTTATAAAGGAAGAAGGTACCAGTTGAAGGTTCAATTTGATTATTCTACCGGCAAAACTGGCTAATAGGAACGCTATTATTGTCAATAATAGTCCGTAAATTATTCGCTCACTGTTTTTCATAATTTATTTGGCTTTTAGATCACTTTTTTCACAACCAGTTAGTTATCAAAGATTTATAGGTTTTATGCCATATCAGGAATTGACAAAATTGAGACTATTTTTGTAGCCTAGAGGCAAAAAAAGGCACAGATTAGCATCTTCACCTTTTGCTAAGCCTCATAAAGAGCTAATTAGAATTTACCCAACTAATTAATTATTCTTGAACCAGGCTAATGTTTATTTTTTGGCCTTTTTTCACATATATTTCCATCTCAGCAGGTTTATATGAAATCAATTCAACTCTAAGAGTATGTTTACCCGGCTTTAAGTTGGAAATGGCGAAATTACCCTCTAAATCGGAATAATATTTTGTACCGTCGATAAAAATGGCAGCACCAGCCAACGATTCGTGACTATTTTTATCGATTATGGAACCTTTAACATCAACAGTTTGCATGCTGTATGCAACCTCTGTGGTGTTTTTTTGTGTCGTCTTATGCTCTTTATTGTCATCGGCAGATGCGTTGAGCGATAACAAAATAGCGGCAATTAAAACTAAAATAATTTTCATGTTTGTTCGTGTTTGTAATTGGTGCTTTAGATTATTTTACGCTACAAAGATGAAAGATCAATGTTACGAGACGGTTACAATCAAATTACATTTTTGTTAAGATTTGAGTCACTTGTTATCAAATGCTTAATACTTTTTTTCGTCGATCAAAATGCCTTTCTCATCCCACATTCTCCAGATGCCGGTCTTGTTGCCATCTTTGTAATTAATTTCGTAGCGTTGAGTTCCCAACTCGTCCCAAATACGCCATGTGCCGTGTTTTTTTCCGTTTTTATATTCGGCCTCCGATATGAGTTGCCCGGAAATGTCATATTTTCGCCATAATCCATGAAGTTTGCCCTCTCTGTATGAACGTATTTCTTGCGGCTTGCGATTTTCGAAGTAAATGATATAGGTTCCTTCCGGTAAACCGTTTTTAATCTGCATTTCGAGTTTGAGCGTATTGTTGTCGTAGTATTCGCGGTAATCTCCGGTGTAGAGCTCATTTTGTGCCCTATCGCGATAATATATACCTTCGTTTAGATAGAGCTGTGGAGTTTTTTTAGGAGTTTGAGCTTGTATTAGACACGCCGCCAACAATAGAACTGATAAGAGGGTTATTTTTTGCTTCATGGCTTTTTAAATTATTTATTAAGCAAGTATAAGCAATTTAAAGGTATTTCGATTGCCCGAAATACCTTTTTTATCTTTATAAATCAAATGTAATGTGTCGAACATCAAATGTTAAAGAGTATAGCCTGTCCAGGAGAAAATATTTGTAGGACATCCGGTGTTACCTGCTTTTACAGTAACATTACCGGTTCCATTAACTTCTTTACCGCTAATTTTAGTTGATAAGGAATTGGTTATGGAAATTGTAGTTGATTCCTGTCCATCACCCTTTTTATCTGTTAAGTCAACTAAATCTTTAGCTTGTCCCTGTCCCTTTACTAAGGCATTTTCGATAGTAGCTTTACCTCCTTGTAAAACCAAAATATAGCTACTGAATCCCTTTTTCGCTTTAATAGTAGTTCCTGCAGGAATGTTCAGTACGCCACCTTCTTCAACGAGAAGCGGACCTACCAACAGATATTCAACCGTCGCATCAAGAGTTCTGACCTCGGTGATTGAACCGGATAAGTTTTTGTCTTCCTCTTTATCCGGAATAATAGGATCTTCGCAAGAAGCAGCACCAAAAACAAGCGTGGAGCTCAGAAGCAGGTAAAAAAGAATTTTTTTCATTTTTGTAATAAATTTAAAATTAGTTTTTCTTATTATTCGTGTTAAAAAGTATAGCTTATACCTAAGCTGATATTTTGTCCTTTTTTGAACTCATTCAACACTATGTTATCATCGGAAACATTGCTTTCACGTGACAAACGGTAAGCGGCATTCAGCAAATTGGCAGCTTTGAAGTTTATGGAAAAATATTTGTTGAATCCATATGATGCGACAAAATCCAACGTAGGAACTCCCTCTTCAATAATATCTCTGAATCCTTTTGTGCCGATAGTGTGCACTCTGTCACTGAAATAGTTGAAAATGATGGATGCGGTAAAATTTTTATCGGATTTCCTGAAATTATAGGATAAATCGGCATTCAGTAAAAAAGGAGAAGCACCTTCCAATTTGGTTTTACGAGGATCCGTATTGAGTATGTCGAGCATCAGGTCGGTGTAGATGTAGGAGGCGTTCAGGCCTAAGGAAAGACGGTTTGATTTCTCGAGCTGGGTATCGTACCGATTAAAAATGTTTTTACGAAATTCCAGCTCAACTCCGCCTACAGTGGCGTTCTTGCCGATATTGTCATAGGTGAGCAGTCCCGCGGAGTTTCCCTGATCTACACGTCCGATGGGATTTTGTATATACTTATAGAAAGTGGTAACCGAGAGCAGTTCGCTATTGGTTATGTAGAAATCCCACTTTAAATCCACATTGTAGTTATCCGAAGGCCTGATGTTGGGATTACCCTGGCTCGCGAAGGAAATATTTACATATTGGTAGGGCGAGATCTCTTTTGATTGTGGCAAAGTGTATGTTTTACCTATTCCCAACCTCAAGCTGTTTTTATCATTTATGTCGTATTTAAGGTTTAAGCTCGGCAAGAAATAGGTTTTCTTTATCGATTCGCTTCCGGGAGCGGCATGAGTTACATTATGATTGACGGTTAAGTCCACAATGTCCACTCGCAAACCTGCATTTCCGGCCAATTTTTCAGCCAACCGGTAGGATACTTCCGCAAAACCCGAGTGTATGAATTTTAATACTTTGTAAGAGTTTGTCTCCCCCATATCCATTGTGAGCAAACCCTGGTTTATATTCTCCTCATACAGCTTATCCAAACTCAGGTTTTCCATGGTGAAATCGGCCATTCCCAAAGGACTGTAGTTATACTCCACAGCTTTAAACTTGTCAATGACAAACCTTCCTACATATCCTACTTGTACGAAGGAGTTTTCCGTATCAAATCTGTCATTCAATTTTATGGACAATGCTGCCTTGGCATTGAAGTCATTATTATTCAGATCGGAGAAAAAACGTTTATTGCGGTTGCTTCGGGTCAAATTGTACCGAGCTCCTTCAACATGTGTGAAATAGTTTTCCCGACGGTCAGGTTCCAGACCCTTTACCCTGTTGTAGGTCGCACCTACGGATAGTCTGGTGATCCCGGATAATTTCCAATCGGAAACCAATTGATTTACCAGCAAAAGATTGTCGTTGGTTTGTTGCCTTCTGATTATACCGGACAGGTCGGGACTTCCTTGAAACGCTTCGGTCTGCAAACCGCCATATTCTCCCACATATTGGTCATTAACATGAACAAGCATAAAGTTGTAGTTAATGCTATGCCGGTGATTCATTTCGTAATTGGCGTTGGCCAATACGAGTTGATTGGTGGTTTGTGAATATTTGTCTCCTTTCTGATCCTGGAAAATGGTTCCGTTCGATGTGGTATTTCGCACAATTCTTTGGTATAGGAAAAACTTGTCCCATGAGAAGCTACCGCGAAAAATGAGAGGGGATTGCGGTTTTTCCCAAGATGAAACAGTTTTCCTCCCGAAATTCCGTAACTGTGGTTAAGCGGAAAGGATACCTTTTTAGGGTCAAGACTATTGGGGAAATTGTGCTGATTTTGAGTTGGTTGGTTTGTGTTGGCAATTCCGAGGTAATTGGAGCCGTCCTGACGAAGGAAATCGGTTCCTATCGCTGTGGAGTTAATTCCTCCTGACAAATCTATGGCCAGCGCGCTCTCTTCCGTCAACTCTTTGGAAGAGATATCTATCACTGCGCCGCCCACATCACCTACATTCGATGCGCTGAAAACTTTGTTTACTCCGATATTTTGGATGATATCGGTCCCGAAAAATTCCAAGGCAATATTTTTATATTCCGGATCTTCCGAAGGAATAGGGAATCCATTAAGTAATGTGGCGTTATATCTGTCGCCCAATCCGCGGACGAACACGTTTTTAACACCCTCTTGTTTAGATATTCCCGATACCTGCGCCACAGCTGCCTGCGCGTCGGCAATACCTTTTCTCGACAATTCTACGGCACCAACTGCTTGTATGGCAAAAAGCGATTTGCGTTGCTCTCCGAGCAAAATGTTTTCGCTCTCACGATTGGCTCGCGCCACTATTTCGACTTGGTCGAGATTTAGTTCGTCGGGATTCATCAAAAAATCTACGATGGTCTCTTTATTTTTTACAACGGAAACACCCTTCTTGGTGAGAGTTTCATACGAAACGTAATAAACGACAAGCGTATATGTGCCCGGGGCAACGCCGGGAATGATATAATTTCCGTCCAAATCCGCAGCTGCGCCTTTGGAGGTTCCTTCAATCACAACTGATGCTCCGATGAGCGGTTCTTTGGTTTTGGAGTCTACAATTGAACCTTTTATCGTTCCGTTTTGCGCCAGAATTGACCCTGAGAAGGCCAACAACAGCGTAGAAAGAAGTAAGAATCTATGTGCCACAAAAGCAATTTTACATTTTGGTTTGTTCCGCAAAGGTCTGCCATTAGTGTTGCAGAATCGTTACAAAAAAAATGACATTTCTGTTAAGATTTCAGGAATCAAAAAAACCGATATGCAAGCATATCGGCGGTGTAGAAAAATGCGACTAATTGAGATAGACATACACTGCTTATATCCATGAAATTTCCTTATCTTTGTATTCTGATTTTCAAATAATGAAGTTAGTGCTCAATTGAGTAGATTTCATTATTTTATATTTTTTGAATGTTATGAATAAAAAAACATCCATTTTAGTTGCTGCATTTGCAATGTTACTGTTCGCCGCCGGTTGCGGTAAGATATCCCCTGTTAAAATATCCGAACTTTACGAGAATACGCACAAATATGAGAATGAGACAGTGCTGGTAAGAGGTACAGTCAATAAAAGTATTTCTATGTTTGGACTCACCGGTTTTATTTTGACCGATGGTACTAAAGAATTGATGGTGATTGGTCATGATTCAACCCCTTCGCCAGGTGAAAAAATTACCGTCCGCGGAGAACTTTCAGTGCCGCTTAGATGGCAAGACGACGCTTTGTTGGTGTTAAATGCTTCACCAAAGGATGAGAAATGAAAACCAAGATAGAAATAATCAAAGCTGACATCACTACATTAAAAGTTGATGCCATTGTAAATGCTGCCAATAATTCTTTATTAGGTGGTGGGGGAGTGGACGGAGCGATTCATAGGGTGGCGGGCCCTGAATTGCTTGCCGAGTGCAGGACCCTGAATGGCTGTGAGACCGGCCAGGCCAAAATCACAAAAGGCTATAAATTGCCCGCAAAGCATGTGATTCATACTGTCGGCCCGATTTGGCGCGGAGGAAATAACAATGAAGCTGAAAAATTGAGAAGCTGTTATAAATCCTGCTTTAAATTGGCTCTTGAGAACAACATCAAGTCAATCGCATTTCCCTCAATAAGTACGGGAGCTTACGGTTATCCAATCAAGCCCGCCTCCCAAATCGCCATACAAGAAATGTTGAATTTCTTGAAAGAAAACCCCGATTTCGAGAAAATCATCGTCGCCTGTTTTGGTAACGAAGTCTACAATTGTTATATAGAAGCACTAACAGAAAACGGTTGACATAATGACCAGCAAACCTATAGATGACGAACTAAAGGGGTATTCTAAAATTGAATTTCATTGAATAGGTAGGGTTCTCATCTCTGCTTGATAGTCATCTAATTATGCCTTATTTTATCAAAACTTTTAAAAATCGTAACTTTTGATAAAGGATACTTTCCTTTTAGTTATTTGGCAGATAATCGGAAAATATTATTACACACTATTACAAGGTGCCCTGCTCTCGTAAAAGTAAATATGAACAAATGGAAATAGTCCAAATTTGTGCATTACACCTTACGACCTAAAGCCACTTTTTTGACTGTAAAGTTCCAAAAAATCAGAAAATTTTGATTTTTTGGAACTTAATGATTAATTTTGGTTCAAAATAACCCAATTTGATATGAAACGTAAAATAACGGAAATGCTGGTTGCTTGGAAAAACAGCAAGGAGAGGAAACCGCTTATAGTGAGTGGGGCGAGGCAGGTGGGCAAGACCTACATCTTAAAGAAGTTTGGTGAAATGAATTTTGAACAGGTAGTCTATCTGAATTTGGAGATTGAAGGTGCTATTTCCAACTATATTGATCAGGAGTTGTCACCGCAAAAAATCATCCGGTTTATTGAATCAATAAAACGCGTTGAAATCATTCCCGAAAGCACCTTGATCTTCTTTGACGAGATACAGGCTAATGAGCGGGCATTAACGGCTTTGAAATATTTTTGTGAGCAAACACCTGAATATTATGTTGTTTCAGCAGGTTCTCTACTAGGGGTTGCGGTAAATCGGGAAAAGTTTTCCTTTCCCGTTGGAAAAGTGGATGAAATGACTATGTACCCATTGGATTTTGAGGAATTTTTGTGGGCATTAGGATATGATAAATTGGCAGAAAACATCAAGGTCTGTTTTAATAGCAATGATGCCTTGCCTGAGCATGAGGTTGCCATAGAATTGTTCAAAAAGTATTTTATCGTTGGAGGAATGCCTGCCGCCGTAAAGAGATTTATTGAAACCGATAGTTTTAATAATGTGCAACTGGTTCAAAATGATATTCTCAATCAATATATCGCCGATATGTCGAAATATGCCGATCCGGCAACCGCAGTGAAGATACGCGCTTGCTATAATTCAATCCCGGCTCAACTTGCTAAAGAGAATACGAAGTTTCAATACAAAGTCGTGCAACGCGGCGGTACGGCAACGATTTTTGGTGAAGCCATAGAATGGTTGAATTTGGCAAATATCGTGTTGAAATGTCAGAAGTTGGAACACGGTTATTTGCCGCTTACAGCTTATGAGGATTTGATCAATTTTAAATTGTATATGGGAGATATTGGACTGCTGATTTTGCGTTCTGAAATCCCTTTACAACTTATTTTATCGCCTATAGAAATTGAAAATACATTTATGGGAGCAATGACTGAAAATTATGTGGCACAATGCTTTAGGAGTAAAAACTACCGCTTGTACTATTGGCAAAGTGACGGGAAAGCCGAGGTGGATTTTGTGTTACAACTTGATGGCAAGGTGGTTCCTGTGGAGGTGAAGAAAGGTAGGCGAAATCGTGCCAAGAGTTTGGGAATATTTATGCAGAAATATAACTGTGATTATGCCATAAAAATATCTAAAAAGAACTTTGGTTTTGAGAACCAAATTAAATCCGTACCGCTTTACGCTGTGTTCTGTATCTGATTTCACAACTATCCTGCACGACCAAATATCCCAATTTTGACCGAAATGTTCCAAAAAATCAGAAAATTTTGATTTTTTGGAACTTTGTGATTTTTGAAAAGCCTATGGAATGGCGATTTATTTTGAAGATGGGCTTTACTGCAAATTTGCATAATAAGAAGGCTTTTCCTACAAGTATTTCAGAATAACGGCGAAGATTTGACAAATTTTTCGGAATAAGAGCGTTTTCTTCCTTTGTTTATGACGAGGAGCTCACTGTTAAGGCAGGGTCGTAACGTACAACTTCGGTAAAAACGCTTCAGGTTTGCAGAAATTATACGAATGTCATTTTTGCCTTTATTTCATTGATAATCCGATCTTTATCACAAAAACATTGCTAATTAATCATATCATTGGCATATCATCACTTTTCAAAAGGTTTATTCTCAGATAATTGCGGGCTCTCCTCCCTATAGTATGCAGTGATTTTTAAAATTTATTCCATACCCAAAATTCATACAAATAAAAAGTTGTATTTTGCAATCTCCCGCTACAATTTGAAAAGTGTATATTTTAGTCCCAAATTTCTATTGAAAAGTGTCGTTTTGGATTCAAAATCCATGCAAATCTAAAGTCGTACTTTAGAAATATGTAAAAACAAATTTGAACTCCGGATGCGTATAACACTTCCTCTTTTAAGGTCGTTTGTTGTTAAAACCGGGAGGGAGTAAGATTGTTGCTCTCGTAAAAGCAGACACGAAGAGGTGGAAAAAGATTAAATGTTGTATTGATTTAGACAGATTTCCTGCAATTTTAAAATTTAAGTCCTGCAAATTTAAAATATTTCTCCTGTAATTTTAAAATTGTTTCAACAAAACTGAGCAACAATTCTTTTAAGCAACTAGTAATGGAAAACCAAAAAGCCCCCACACATTTACGTGTAAGGGCTTTATTCCTTTTTCGTCAGGATTTTTAATTCTTTTTCCCTTCCTGCATTTTGAAATCATTCCAAAACCAACCTTTAGCGAGGTTATACGATTTCAACTTTAGACGCTGTTATTATTCTACCAATTTATGATCCCTCTTAAATATCTTGATAATCCTGCTGTCGTTCCTTTTATCCGGAATTTCTTGTCCGGGCATAGGTCCTGGATATCCTAGGCAAACTTCCATTTTATTGTCAAAGCTTGTCATTATGGGGTCTATATACACCCAATCACAAGTTGCCGAAGAGTAACTGGGCCAAAAATATCCGGTATAAATAATTTCCCCATTTGCTTTTATGGCAAATGCAATTCCATGAACCGATTGTTCTGTATTATTAATTACCTTTACTGTCCTGTCAGAAAGTAGAAATTCGTGAGTAAGCGGATCGTAAGAGATGAAATCATCGTAGCTTATCAGTGGATTGGCCTTTGTCTTAACCGTGGTTTCATCAATTTGGCATGAATGCTCCCTAACTGTTTTATAGGAGTCCAGCAAATAGAGTTCGACTTTGCCGTCTGAGGAAACTTTTTCGCACCCCAATGCCATAATGCTGAAAAAAGTGATAATCGCGTAAGTAAAAATTTTCCGTCTCATAGCTTTATTGATTTACACTATTGTTGCAGATTTGCTCGCTTTCGAACTCTCGACACTCCTATTTCGTCAACTACGGACCACACACTACACACTTATAACTATTTCGTCAACTACGGACCACACACTACACACTCAAAACTACTTCGCCAATCTTACGCACCTTACAGAGGCACCAAAATGTTCTTTGGAGGTGAAATTCATCGGACAAAAGTCGTTTTCGCTATGAATATAGCGGTAGTAGGCCTGAGTCTCATTTTTCTGAGTGGAACTCCACCAGAATCCATATTCATTGAAACCTCTGAAAAGGGAATGGTCGTATTGAGTGTTGCCCGTAGCGAGGGCATTCCAACCGACAGTATTGGAGTGGATATTGTCGGGAGAATAGGGCCAGATCCTTTCATCGTTAAACCAGGCATCCACCGAGAGTTTGTCACCTAGTCCTGCCCAGTTGTCCACAAAGGTCATCTGTTTGCCGGCAATTGCGGTAGCCAAATCAACCCAGTCCTCATTGGTGGGGACAGACCAGCCTTTGGGACAGATACCCTGTGGTCCGCAGCCTAGTCCGGATGCGCTCCGGCCACCGGTAGCCTCTTCCCATGAATAATAACGTCCGAAGAGGGTGTGAGTGATGGGCGAGTGCTGGAAGGCCGAACCTTTTTTGTAGTATGCCAGGTTGCGCACAAACCAGTCCAGGTTACCTATAGTTACATATTCGTATTTAATACCGTCACGTGCGTCGGTAAAGACTTTGTCGCTATACTTAAGACCCTTAAGGGATTTTTCACGTCTGATATCTACTGTGGTGACATTCTGAGTAGCCGAAGAGTTGTAATAGTCGGGAGCTACAGCTATGCCGATAATGGCAAAAGTACCCAGACTGTCAGGAAATGTTACCGTTACCGTCTGTGAGGAGAGAGTATCGTTGTATGAGGCCCCGAAATACCATTTGTATTCCACCTCGGAAGGCTCGGTAATGCCTGAAGCAGTGAGTGTGATGGTCTCACCGATACCCACGAAAGTGGGTATGTCGTAATCCACAAAGCCACTCATATACAACTTCTCCTCCTCTTCCTTTTCTTCCCTTTCACAGGAAGCTCCCAGGCCCAGGAAGAGAGACGCAAGTGCCAAAATCCAAAGAATTCTGTATCTATTTTCCATTGTATGTTATTTCCAACCCACAAATATGAGTATTTTTTGGCGTAATAGCAATTTTTGATTTTTTATAGTAAATTTGCACCAATTGCTTTGTCATTTCGCCAAAATCGTGCCATCTGCCAATGAACCACAAAAGCCTATTTATGTTATACCTGATTGCAATTCTTCTAATTGCAGGATGTTCGACCGGCAATGGCAGATATGAGCGTATAGAGGGCTATGCCCAGGGAGGCACATTCCACATAATTTACTCCCGTCCGGTAGATGTAAAAAGTGCAGAAGTGGAGCAGAGGGTCAACAATCTTCTTGCCGCCATTGACAACTCCCTCTCCGGATACAACAAGGGTTCGCTCCTTTCCCGTTTCAATGCGGGAGAAGAGATAATTCCTGACTCCCTCTTTATCGAGGCATTTAATCGCTCGAAAGAGATATGGCTGGAGAGTTCGGGGGCATTCGACCCTTCCGCAGCACCTTTGTTTGATCTTTGGGGCTTCGGTTTCGGCAATCGTGAGACAGTCACTCAAGATATTATAGATAGCACTCTGCTCCTTGTGGGAATGGACCTGATTTCCATTGAAGGTAGCGGCGACTCAGCCAGAGTGGTAAAGGAGATACCCGGGGTGAAGCTCAATTTCAACGCCATTGCGCAGGGCTACACTTGCGATGTTATAGCTCGGGCTCTTGACGATTTCGGGTGCGCCGATTATCTGGTGGAGGTGGGTAGAGAGATCGTTTGCAAGGGACTCAGCGCACGCGGTGACAAATGGAAAATTGGCCTGGATAAGCCTCTGGACGGCAATTTTGATGAGGGAGCACATCTGCAGGAGATCATTCCCATCTCAGATGGGGCTTTGGTTACCAGTGGCAATTACCGCAAGTTTTATATTGAAAATGGAGAAAAACGGGCCCACACTATAGATCCTGCTACCGGTTATCCGGTGACTCACAATTTGCTCAGCGCTACTGTTATTGCATTTGATGGAGCCACTGCCGATGCCTATGCCACCTGGATGATGGTTATAGGAGAGGAAATGGCTATAGAGCTCGCTTCACAGCGAAAGGATATCGAAGTTTATCTCGTTTATGGTGAGCAGGATTCGATGAAGGTGTGGCACACGGAAGGATTTCCCATTTATTCAAATGAATCCCAAAAATATACAGAATAAATGATTATATTCGCTTAAAAACGCATCTATTCAAACCAGATATTCAACAACACACATAATATGGAAAGACGAGATTTCATTAGAACTACACTCATAGGGGCCGCTGCGCTTGGTGTCGGCTTTTACGGAGGTCGTAAAATTGGCATTAAACATCCCTTTGAGACAATTATAAAAAACGGAGTCATTTACACGGGTGACGGCAAAGCTCCGATAAGGGGTGATATCGGTATACGTGACGGCCGTACCGCAGCCATTGGAACTTTGGGTGATAATGCCGACTTTATCCTTGATGCCAAAGGGCTTGCTATCTCTCCGGGATGGATTGACATTCACACTCATACCGACACAAATCTCTTTCTTGCTCCAAAGGGCGACAGCCGTATATTTCAGGGTATTACCACCGATATCGGAGGCAATTGCGGCGACTCACCTTTTCCTTATTCCGATGCCCACTACGAAGCAAATAAAGATACTCTCAGGCACGGATATCCCTTCTGGCAGGATATCGACGGTTTTTATGATGCATACCGCAAACAGGGCATAGGAATCAATTACGGCAGTCTTGTGGGTCAGGGGCAGCTCCGTTCCGCCGTTATCGGTGACAACAATGTTCCTGCTACTCCGGAGACTCTGGCAAAAATGTGCTCAATCCTGGATAGGGAGATGGAAATGGGGGCGATGGGTATCTCGCTCGGTCTCGAATATGCTCCCAGTTCTTATGCTTCGGACGAAGAGTTGATAGAACTTTGTAAGGTAGTGGCTAAACACGACGGTCTTTATGCCATCCATATGCGCAACGAAGATGATTTTGTGGAGGAATCCCTAAGGGATGCAATCCGAATCGCAAGAGAGTCGGGTGCCCGATTGCAGGTATCTCATCTCAAGGCTCAGAATGCAGCCAACTGGCACAAAATGCCCGCACTCCTCGCAATGATAGACCAGGCGAAGGCAGAGGGCATTGATATTGCCTTTGACCGCTATCCATATATCGCATTCTCTACCGGACTCTCCTCGTTTATTCCGATCAACGACAGGCAAGGCTCTTCGGAGGAGGTGCTCGCTCGTCTGGTTGATGAAGCAAAAGCCGTTGAGATCGGCAAATATGCAGAGAGCCGTATCAAACGTCTCGGAGGCCCTCAGAATGTGCTTATAGCCACCTGTCGCGCCGAGGGTAACTCACAATATTCAGGTAAAAATGTAGCTGAATGCTGTCAAATTTCAGGTATGGATGTCTGGCCGATGATCCGGCACCTGCTCATCTCCGAGAAGCTCAATGTTCAGATGGCAGGATTTGCGATGAAAGAGGAGAATATCCAGATGGAGTACCGTCATCCGCTCTCCATGCCCGCCTCCGACGGTAGCGTCTATTCTCCCGAGGGTCCTTTGGGTGAAAAAATGCCTCACCCTCGCTCTTACGGCACATTCCCCCGTTTCTTTCAGAAATATGTACGCGAAGATAAGATCCTCGATCTGGCCACCGCAGTCCACAAATGCAGCGCTCTGCCTGCTTCGCGTCTCAGGCTCAAGGAGCGCGGATTGCTGATTCCGGGCTATTGGGCGGATGTAGTGGTCTTCAACCCCGATACCATAGAAGAAAAAAGTACCTATGACAATCCTCACCAGTTCCCTGTGGGTATCGAACATATATTTGTGAATGGTGTCTGGACAATAAAAGAGGGTTCGCACACCGGTAAACTCGCAGGTGTGATTGTTTGATTTTGAAAAAGGATTAAATATGAAAATAATCAGAACAATTATTCCGGCGCTTTGCGCCCTTATGCTCTTTTCTTGTACTGGAAATGCTTCGAAAGAGAATGTTTTCGAATATGATGAATTTGGGGTTGCAACCAGGATAAATCCCGATGAAAAATGTGTCTGGCTTGTCTTCACCGCTCATTATAGCCTCGATGACAACGGATACTTTGAGAATTTTGACGGAGTTATGCCGGTGCTCAATACATTGAAAGAAAAGGAGGTCAATGGCTCCTTTTTCCCGACAGGTGTCTGTTTGGAAGTGGAGAAATATCAGGAGGCTGTAAGGAGAATCATCGATGAAGGCCACTATCTTTCCTCCCATTCCTTTAACCATCTGCTGCTTTGCGAGGAGGGTCGTACACTTGTGAGTGCCGACTCCATAAAAGCCGATTTTGCACTTATGGAGTCCTCTTTGGAGAAATATGGTCTGGAAAAGGAGCATTACGACTGGCTAATTCCTCCCTACGAGACTTACAATCAGGAGACAGCCGATGTAATGCGTGACCTGGGCTACAAATTGATCAATCCCACACCCGGATTCAAGACAGGTATGGATTGGACCTCACCGGGTGCGCCTAATTATATTTCGACGGAAGAAATTTTGGAAGGAATATGGCAATATGAGTCTGAAAACACTATGAATGGTGTAATATTGCTGATTCATGCGATGAATTATCCCGACCGAACGGATGAAGATCGTCCCTATACATATCTGGGCGAGATCATAGATACCCTGCGATCCAAAGGCTACACCTTCAAAACAATGTTTGACCTGTAGTACTGCAGTTTACTCAATCTTGTCGCGCTTTTCGCGTAATTCGCCCTCTTCGCGTGATTCGTGTTCCTCGAAAGCGTCGACTATTTTGGTAACAAGGGGATGGCGGACTATGTCGTCGCGATCAAATTCGATGATGCTGATTCCACGGATATTTTTGACAATTTCGATACCGCGCACAAGGCCGCTGCTGCGTTTGTCGGGAAGGTCAATCTGGGTGGGGTCTCCGGTCACAATAAATTTGGCGTCGCATCCCATACGCGTCAGAAACATTTTTAGCTGGCCAAGGGAAGTATTCTGAGCTTCATCTAGGATAACGAAAGATCTGTCGAGCGTACGTCCTCTCATATATGCCAGCGGTGCAATCTGGATTGTGCCATCTTCCATAAGTGAGTGGAGTCGTTTAGCAGGAATCATATCTCCAAGTGCATCGTACAGAGGTTGTAGGTAGGGGTCAAGCTTTTCTTTCAGGTCTCCAGGCAGAAACCCCAGCCTTTCACCCGCCTCCACGGCGGGACGGGTAAGTACCAGACGTTTCACTTCACGGTTTTTGAGTGCACGGACAGCCAAGGCAATGGCTGTGTAGGTTTTGCCTGTACCGGCGGGCCCTAAGGCAAACAGCAGGTCATTGTTGTAATATTCCTTGACCAGGCGTTTCTGATTTTTGGTTCGTGCTTTGATGGCACGACCGTCGTTACTATAGACAATGATGTAATCCTTGTGGTCATTCATTTCGACCTTTCCTGCTTCTGCAGAAATTACCCTCTCCAAACAGACCTGTTCCATATCATATTCGCTAAGCGCACCTTTTATGCGGCATATCTTCATCACTTTGTCCAGTTTCTCCTCAAAGAGACGGATCTCTTCTGCTGGTCCTGTGACATGAACTTCCGCGCCTCTGGCTACAACTTTAACTTTTGGAAAGAAGGATGTTAGAAGGTCGAAATTTCTATTGTTGACCCCGTAAAAATCTATAGGATTGACATCTTTTAGTAAAATTGTTTTTTCAATCATATATGTATTTTATTCTTTTTCCTGTGGTGTCTATTCCGAATTCTTTAACAATCGCATTCCATTCGCGAACCATTTTTCCATACTGCCCCTCCTTAAATTCCTCTTTTTTATCGAGGTACTCCATAATGGGGACTACCGTATAATTGCGCTCCAGTTTGTTGGTCCTTGCGCACCACCAGTAATCCACCTTCGGAGGAAGAATTGCAATGGTCGAATCAGGTCTCCTTTTGAGTCGCAGTTCGTAAACCATACCTATCTGCCCGTAGGCGATACTCATATTGGAAACAAAGTTGCCAAGAGAGTAGGCGGTTGCGTGAAGCGTGTCATATTCACATTTTTGCACTACATGTGGGTGGGTGCCGACAATTGCATTTACTCCATAACGGTAAAGACTGTCTCTCCATCTGCGCTGCGTAGCCGATTCTGTAAGCTGGTACTCTTCACCCCAGTGAGGAGTAGCTATGATAAATTCCGCACCTCTCTCGATCGCCCTTTCTACCAGTCCTCTGATCTGTGTGGTATCCATCATATTGACGATATAGGGCTCAGGTACCTTGAAGCCGTTGAGGCCATAGGTAAAGTTGATGATAGCAACACTGATGCCTCCGATGGAATCCATAAAGGGATTGCAGCGATACTCCTCCTCCACTCCGTGATAGAAGCCTGTATAGGCGATTCCCTCTCTCAGGAGAATAGTTCTAGTGCTGTCCATTCCCTCTTTGCCCTTATCAACCAGGTGGTTGTTGGCTTTGAGAAACAGATCGATGCCGCTGTTTCGCGCCTCGATATCGAGGGATGAGGGGGCTGAAAATATTGGGTAACCAGAGAAAGGTGTGACTCCCGTAGGATACTCCATATTGGCCACCACAAAGTCAGCTGAGTCAAAAAGTGGTTTTATGTGTTGGAAGTAGGAGGAAAAATCGTAATCATTGGGATTGGATGCATTACCGCCGCTAATGAGTGCAGTCTCCAACTGGAGCATATGCGCCATAACATCTCCGATGAAAAGAATTCTTACAGTGTCATCCGCGGGTGGCGCTACTGAAACGGGAGAAACTCCGTCTGTCTGAGATACCGTTTCCCGAGGAGGACTAACCAGTGAGAGCAGTGCCAGTATTATTGCTGTAAAAATTGTAAATCGTACTGCTTTCACTTCCTATCTTGTATAACTATAATATTTTCCGTCTCCAGACGTACACAGAGCCATTTCTGGAGTTTGGTGATAACCTCGTTGCTCACAGGCTTCTTCCATTTTACCATCACAAAGATGCGTTCCGTCTCCTTGAGGTCACTGAGCGTTACTTCGCTACCCCTGGACATACTGAATCCCGTCAGATCCGGATATTGGGTGAGTATTTCTTTCGCAATTTGTGCTACCGGCAGATCTTTGCCACGTAGTGTCTTCAGTTCTTCCTGTAGCTGTACCAGTAAATCTTCACGCTGTTTAATTTCCCTGTCGCTCCTTTCGAAGAAAGTCTTAAGCATATCGGATTCTGAGAGCTCGTCACGTGTGAAGGGATTTTCAATGATGGTAAGCTGATCACGTCCTATGCCGCAGCTTTCAGCGGAGCGGTAGAGCAGTTCCTTGTCGGATGATTCAAGAGGTTCTCCAGCCATATAGATGCTCAGCGTGCTGCTCATTTTATCATGTTTAACCTCGTGGTCGTAGATATAACTCTTGTTGAAGCTCTTATTTTCGGCAACGAATTTGCGCACATTCTGGCGGAATTGATTCTCCTGAATTATCATTAAAGCGGAGATAATGCTGGGGATAATCAATATTAATGTAAATGCTACTATAGTACCGGATACCTTTTTCTGTTTAGTGCTGTCCGAAACCTTGACAAGCGGAAATTTAAGGTATTTAACCATTATGAAGGTAGCCAGAGCGATGAATGCTATATTTATGAAGAAGAGGTATAAGGGTCCTATAATGTAGACATGATTTAATGTGACAATGCCGTAACCTATAGCGCAGAGAGGAGGCAAGAGTGTTGTAGCGATGGCTACTCCCGCTATCACAAGGCCTTTTTCCTTGCGACAGGTCTCCAGGATGCCGGCAAATCCACCGAAAAGTGCAACCAGGACATCATAGATAGTGGGTCTGGTCCTGGCCATAAGCTCTGTCGGGTTGTCCAGTTCCAGTGGGGTAACAAGGAAATAGAGCGTGGAGGCAATGATGCTGACTAGCACCATAATACCCAGATGTTTCAGCGACTCTTTAAGGAGTGCGGTATCGTTTACACCTAATCCAAGTCCAAAACCCATAATAGGACCCATCAGAGGTGAGATAAGCATCGCACCTATGATCATGGGTATGGAGTTGATGTTGAGTCCTATGGCGGCTATGATGACGGCTGCGGCCAAAATCCATACATTCGGCCCTCTGAAATAGATATTCTTGCGAATGCTCTCAGAAGCAATAGCCCAATCCACATCCCGCGATATATTGACGATCTCTTTAAATCGTTGTCTGAATTTGCTCATAAAACAATGATCTTCTTTAATGTGGTAAAGATAGGAATATTTTTGCGTTTCATCTATAAATGATTATTTTTGTATGATATCTCCAACATACTTACACACTTAGAGATACTTAACCAACATAATTTCACTAGCCATGAAACCGATTAGAATTGTAACCATTCTACTTGCCGCATCACTGCTTTTCAGCGGATGCGACTTTTTCCGTTCCATATTGGGCAAGCCCACATCCAAAGAGATTGAGGCTGCCAGGATCGAACAAGAGGCAGCTGAGGCTGCCAGAAGGGACTCCATAGCCAGGGCAGAAGAGCAGGCGCGTCTCGCAGCCGAGGCGGCAGCTCATCCGGTTTACTCAAACTACTATGTAATAATGGGCTGTTATAAGGTTCCCGCAAATGCACAGCGTCTAAAAGCCAAACTAGAAGCAAAAGGATATGATGTAACAGAGTTGCGTTTCAAGAATGGATATGACGTGATAGCTATCCGGGGCTCAGAGACGTTCCGCGAAGCCTATAAACATTGGTATACCATGTTGGAGAGGGGAGACGAGCCTTACGATATGTGGATATACCAGACATCCATGGCCCTGCATGAATAGCGGAAATAAATCTGACAATATCACTATAACACAATAAAGAATAAGAATGAAAAATACAGTATTTACAGAGAAGCACATCGCACTCGGCGCAAAGATGGTTCCCTTTGCCGGCTTCAATATGCCGATACAGTATGTCGGCATCAATGAAGAGCATAACACCGTAAGGGAAGGTGTAGGTGTATTTGATGTTTCTCACATGGGTGACATCTGGGTGAAAGGACCCAATGCAGTACCTTTTCTCCAGTATGTGACTTCCAATGATGTTTCAACCCTTTTCCCCGGCAAGGCGCAGTATTCCTGTTTCCCCAACGGTAAAGGAGGTATCGTAGATGATGTAATCATTTACTGCGTGAACAAGGAGACCTATCTTTTGGTAGTAAATGCCTCCAATATTGAGAAAGATTGGGCACATCTTTGCGGATTTGCGGAGAAATTTTCAATTACTCCCGGTAAAGAGCTCTACAATGCTTCCGACGAGATTTGCCAGTTGGCCATACAAGGTCCCAAGGCAATGGAGGTGATGCAGAAAATTTGCGACCAGGATATAATGTCCATGGAGTATTACACCTTCAAGAAACTCACGGTAGCCGGAATTCCAAATGCCATTCTCTCCATCACCGGTTATACCGGTTCAGGCGGCTGCGAGGTCTACGTAGCAAATGAGGATGGAGTTAAGCTCTGGGATGCTATTTTTGCTGCAGGAGAAGAGTTCGGTATCAAGCCCATAGGTCTGGGAGCACGCGATACACTCCGTCTTGAAATGGGATTTTGCCTTTACGGAAATGACATTGATGACACCACATCCCCTCTTGAGGCCGGTCTTGGCTGGATTACCAAGTTCAACGACGTCAAAGGCGACTTTGTGGACAAAGAGTATCTGCTGGCTCAGAAGACTGAAGGTCTAAAGAGTAGACTTGTTGGATTTGAACTCATTGACAGAGGTATAGCACGTCATGGAGCACCCATCTGCAATGCAGAGGGTACTCAGATCGGTGTGGTAACTTCAGGTACAATGGGCCCTTCCGTAAAGAAAGCCATCGGTTTGGGTTATGTCAATCTTCCCTTCAATAAAGTGGATACTGAGATTTACATCAATATACGTGGCAAGCTTCTCAAAGCTGTAGTGGTTAAGACGCCCTTCTATAAAAAGTGATTTTCGGAGGGCATATTATTTGCGAAAGTGGGTTCGTTAACAAGAGTATTATGAAACGATTGCTCACTTTCGCTTTTTTTATTGCAATTTCATTTCAGGTATCGGGAGAGACACACGACCTGTTGAGGCGCAATCTCAAGAACCATATCCAGTATTTGTCATCTGACGCACTGCAAGGCAGAAAAACCGGCACTAAAGGAGAGAAAATGGCCGCAGAGTATCTCTACGATGCTCTTGAGGCCAATGGCGTAATCATGCTGACCGATCGCAACGGGCAGGATTTTACGATAATGAGTGGCAACGACAGCATTCATTCCCGGAATATTGTCGGAATTATTGAGGGGTGCGATTCTCTTCTCAGAGATGAGTATATCGTGGTAGGAGCTCATTTTGACCATTTGGGTACGCATACTCTCATAGTTGACGGCAATCCCGTCATGCAAATATTTGCCGGTGCAGACGATAATGCGTCCGGAGTTGCGATGCTTATCGAACTCTCCAGAATGGTATCGGAAAACCGGTTTGAATTTCCCCGTTCGATTATTTTTGTCGGCTTCGGTGCCAAAGAGCACGCCATGGCCGGTTCCTGGTACTTTGTAAACAGAGCTTTTCAAGGGATAGGCAATGTCAAAGCAATGGTCAATCTGGATATGCTCGGGCGTGGTAACGCGGCGAATCCCTTCAAACTTTTCTCTCAGGTCTCTATGGCGGAGCTCAATCCCATAAAGGAGGAGGCAAGTAAACGTCCCGTAAGTATTTCTCCTGCTGTTGCTGACGCTACAATCACTCCGTCGGATTTCCTGCCCTTTTATGAAGCGAAGATACCTGTCTTTTTCTTCACCACAGGTAAACACAGGGAGTATCACACCATCCGCGACACACCAAAACTGATCTTATATAATAATCTTGTGGAGGAGAGCATCTACATCTTTCATTTCCTCGAGGTAATGGCAAACAAGGATGTGCTCTTCAAGGCCTTCAATGCCTCTTTTAAAGAGCCTAAAGAACCGGCTATATCTGAAGATGGGGTCTATTCCGCTGCTGAGTGTGACAAACGTCCGCAATTTTTCCATTCCGATGAAAAACATTTTCTCGACTCTTGGGTTTATAAATATCTCAAGTATCCAAAAGCAGCCATTTCCAAAGGCATCCAAGGGGTTGTGGAGGTGGAATTCATCATCGAAAAAGATGGCAGTGTAACTAATGTAAGAGTGGTCCGCGGGGTTGATGACCTTCTGGATGACGAAGCGGTAAGAGTGATCTCCGTTTCACCAAAATGGATACCCGGCCGGATAGGAGGCAACAAGGTACGTACAAAAATAACTCTTCCGGTGCTGTTTATCTTGCGGAAAGGTTGAAAAGTATTACTTTTGCAGGTCAATTTGAATACTGATTATACAAAGACTTGCAATGGAGTACAATTTTGTTGACATCGAGAAAAGATGGCAGGCCTATTGGGCTAAGCACAAGACATTTGAAGTAAAGACAGATCCTTCCAAACCCAAGTATTATGTTCTGGACATGTTCCCCTATCCTTCGGGAGCGGGACTTCATGTTGGACATCCGCTGGGATATATAGCCAGCGATATTTATAGTCGCTACAAACGTCTAAAAGGCTTCAATGTACTTCATCCGATGGGATTTGATGCATTCGGCCTTCCGGCAGAGCAATATGCCATCCAGACAGGACAGCACCCTGCTGTTACCACAGAGCAGAACATCGCCCGTTATCGCGAGCAGATGGAGCGCATAGGTTTTTCTTATGACTGGTCTCGTGAGGTGAGGACCTGCGATCCGGCCTATTACAAATGGACTCAGTGGGCATTCCTCGAGATGTTCAATAGCTTTTATTGCAATATTTGTCAAAAGGCAGTTCCGATCTCGGAGCTTGTGAAGAGATTTACCAAGAACGGCACCGAAGGTATCAATGCAGCCTGCACAGAAGAGCTGGAATTTACTGCGGAGCAGTGGAATTCATTCTCCGAAAAACAAAAAGCCGAGGTATTGATGAACTACCGCATTGCCTATCAGGGCGAGACCGCGGTCAACTGGTGCCCTATGCTCGGTACCGTGCTGGCCAACGATGAGGTCAAAGAGGGATTCTCCGTCCGTGGTGGCTTTCCGGTGGAGCAGAAGAAGATGAAACAGTGGCAACTGAGAGTCTCTGCTTACGCTGAGCGATTGCTGGACAATCTGGAAACACTCGAATGGACCGACTCACTCAAAGAGATGCAGCGCAACTGGATCGGTCGTTCGCAGGGCGCAGAGATGGTTTTTAAGGTTTACAACGGCTCCCTGGAGTACGATATGACCATCTTCACCACTCGCGCAGATACTATCTTCGGAGTAACCTTTATGGTGCTTGCACCCGAGAGTGAATGGGTGGAGAAGCTCACTACTGCAGAACAGAGGGAAGCAGTGGATGATTATCTGGCAATGGCTGCAAAGAAGACAGAGCGCGAGAGGATGGCAGATACACACAATGTCACAGGAGTCTTCACAGGATCCTATGCAGTAAACCCTCTTACTGAGGAGAAGATTCCCGTATGGATCTCGGAATATGTGCTTGCCGGATATGGTACCGGTGCTATAATGGCAGTACCTGCACACGACAGTAGAGACTACCTTTTTGCAAAGCATTTTAATCTGCCTATAGTGCCGCTTATCGAAGGCTGTGATATCTCACAGGAGAGCTTCGATGCCAAAGAGGGTATCATGTGCAACTCCGGATTCCTCAATGGTATGAGCGTTGAAGAGGCTATCCCCGCAGCTATCGACTATGTTGAAGCTCAGGGTATCGGCCAGCGTAAGATAAACTACCGCCTCAGGGATGCTATTTTCTCCCGCCAAAGATATTGGGGAGAACCTTTCCCCATTTATTTCAAGGATGGCATAGCAGTGCCGATGGATATCTCCGAACTCCCTCTGGAACTTCCCGAGGTGGATGCATTCCTACCTACAGAGAGTGGTGAGCCACCACTGGCGAGGGCGCAGGGATGGGAGATTGACGGTTACCCGATAGAGACGAGTACAATGCCCGGATTTGCCGGCAGTAGCGCATATTATCTGAGGTATATGGATCCCCACAACTCCGAGGCACTGGTGAGCCGCGAGGCTAATGAATACTGGCGCAATGTGGACCTCTATATCGGAGGCACAGAACATGCTACGGGTCACCTCATATACTCCAGATTTTGGAATAAATTCCTATTCGATCGCGGATATGTATGCGAAGAGGAGCCTTTCAAAAAGCTCATCAACCAGGGAATGATCCAGGGACGTTCCAATTTCGTATATCGCATTCAAGGGAGCAATACCTTCGTTTCCTGTGGTCTCAAGGATCAATACGACACCATGGAGATTCACGTGAATGTCAATATCGTAGAAAATGATCGTCTGGATATCGAGGCATTCAAAAACTGGATGCCCGATTATGCTGATGCGGAGTTTATACTTGAAGATGGCGAATACATTTGCGGATGGGCAATTGAGAAGATGAGCAAATCGATGTTCAATGTAGTCAACCCCGACATGATATGTGAAAGATATGGTGCGGATACTCTCAGAATGTATGAGATGTTTCTCGGTCCTCTCGAACAATCCAAACCTTGGGATACGAGAGGCATCGACGGTGTACACCGATTCCTTCGCAAATTCTGGAGACTCTACCATGAGCGCGGTGCATTTGCAGTATCCGATGCAAAAGCAACTCCTGCCGAACTCAAGGTGCTTCACAAACTTATAGCGAAAGTTCAGAGTGACATAGAGTCATTCTCATTCAATACTTCGGTCAGTGCATTTATGATTGCTGTAAATGAACTGTCAGATCTTAAATGCGACAAGAGGGAGATCCTGGAGCCGCTTGTGATTCTAATTTCTCCCTTCGCACCCCATATTGCTGAAGAGATTTGGAGCTCTCTCGGACATAAAAAGAGTATCTCAACTGCATCTTATCCGGAATATGTGGAGGAATACACTATCGAAGATAGCTTTGAGTATCCTGTTTCTTTCAACGGCAAATTACGCTTCAAGATCACCCTTCCTCTTTCAATTTCTCCCGAAGAGGCTAAGGCAGCAGTGCTTGCCGATCCTATGACTGAGAGGTATCTCCAGGGAGGTACCCCTAAGAAGATCATTGTGGTCCATTCTAAGATTATCAATGTCGTAGTCTGATATGCTAAAGAAATCCGTTGCTAAAGAGCTCGTTTCATACCTGCTGCTATTTGCGGGTATGTTGCTTTATACCTTTAGTTGGGTTTATTTTCTGATACCTAAAGAAATTGCAGGAGGAGGCCTTACGGGCCTCGCTTCAGTGATTTTCTATGCCACCGGCGTTCCCGTACCCTATACCTATTTCGGTGTCAATCTGCTGTTACTGGTAGTAGGTACCATTATTATGGGTAAGGGCTTCGGTTTCAAAACCATATTCTGCGTAATATGTGGTACGCTGATGCTTGAATTTCTGCCGATGCTCGGTTTTGTCAGCACTATCGAAGACTCATTGATAAATGCCGTTCTTGGCGGCACCCTCAGCGGTGTTGGTATCAGCATTGTATTTATGAGCGGCGGCAGCAGCGGGGGTACAGACATCATTGCAATCATAATTTCAAAACACAGAGAGACTTCGCCGGGACGCGTATTTCTCGTATGCGACCTAATCATTATCGGATCTGTTATATTCTTGCCAGGCAAGACTTTGGAGAATGTCATCTATGGTTATATCCAGATGGTCTCGTTTTCATACATACTGGATTCCATACTTACGGGCAACAAACAGTCTGTCCAAATTATGATCTTCTCTTCGAAATATGCTGAAATCGCCGATATGATCAACACTACTTTCGAAAGGGGAGTCACTGCACTTAATTCCATCGGGTGGTATTCTCAACAGGAAGGTAAGCTCCTGATTGTGGTTGCGCGTAAAAGTCAGTTACAGGCTATTACGAGGGCGATAAAAGAGATAGATGAAAATGCCTTCATAACAGTTTCCCAGGCCACAAGTGTTTACGGCAGGGGGTTTGAGCAGATAAAAGGTGGTTTCAAAAAGAAAAACAATGAACACAAAAAGCAAAAAGATCTTATCGGAAATTAGGTCCTATGTAATAATTACGTTAGGCCTTCTATGTTATGTGCTGGGCTGGTCCATTTTCATCCTTCCCAACAGTCTGGTAGGTGGAGGAGTTACCGGTATTTCAGCTATCATACAATATTGGACCGGTTTCGAGATCAGTTACTCCTATTTCATAATAAATGCAGTTCTGCTTATAGTAGGATTTTTGATTCTGGGAGGTGGTTTTGGAGTGAAAACGATATATGCCATAGTAGTATCTTCACTGCTTTTCAAGGTTGTGCCGGGCTTAATCCCTGAATCATTTATTCAGGAAATTGCCATCAATAATGGCCCGATGCTGTGTTGTATTATTGGGGGTGCACTTGATGGAGTAGGAATGGCCATGACTTTTGCTAACGGAGGCAGCACTGGAGGCACAGATATAGTTGCTTTGATAATAAATAAATATAGGAGTATCTCCCCGGGTAAAATTATTGTGTTGATGGATATTATTATCATTGCTTCTTCCATGATTGTGCCCTCTGACGGTACCTGGGGCTCTAAATTAGCTGTCGTAATATACGGTTTCATAATGTCCGGCGTATTGAGTTTTACACTGGATATGGTTCTTTCGGGCAACAAGCAGTCAGTACAGATTCTCATATTTTCCAAGTATTACGATGTTATAGCCGACCGAATAACGCAGGAAGCGGGGCGGGGCGTGACCATCCTAAATTCACGTGGCTGGTACACCAAGGAGGAGGGCAAGGTTGCCATCGTGGTTGCCCGCAAGAACGAATCATCATATATTCTCAGTATCATTAAAGAGGTTGACAAGAATGCATTCCTCTCCGTAGGTAACGTTATGGGTGTCTACGGTAAGGGTTTTGAACAAATAAAGAGTGGTTTAAAAAAGTAAAAAATGAATACAAAAAGCAAAAAGATCTTATCTGAAATTAAGTCTTATTTCATTATTGCAATAGGGCTATTGTGTTATGTATTGGCCTGGTCAATTTTTATTCTACCAAATAATATGGTGGGAGGAGGAGTTACCGGTATTGCAGCTCTTATACAATATTGGACCGGTTTTGAGGTTAGTTACTCCTACTTCATAATCAATACAGTACTGCTATTGATAGCTCTCAAGGTGCTTGGGCGCGGATTTGGGGCGAAAACCGTTTTTGCCATAGTGGTAACTTCGGCACTTTTCAAGGTTGTGCCCGCACTCATCCCCGCATCATTCATTCAGGAATTTGCCGTCAATAACGGTCCTATGCTTTGTTGTATTTTCGGAGGTGCGCTTGCGGGATTGGGAATGGCGCTTACATTCGCTCAGGGAGGCAGCACTGGAGGCACAGATATAGTTGCTTTGATGATCAACAAATACAGGAGCGTCTCTCCGGGTAAGATTATCGTGTTGCTGGATGTTATTATTATATCTTCTTCCCTTATTCTGCCTTCTGAGGCCACCTGGGGCTATAAATTTGCCATCGTCATATATGGTTTTATAATGTCAGCCGTATTGAGTTTCACTTTGGATATGTTCCTTTCGGGCAGCAAACAGTCGGTGCAGATTCTCATATTTTCCAAGCAATATGATGTTATTGCCGACAGAATAACAGAGGAAACGGGGCGCGGTGTTACCATCATTAATTCACGAGGCTGGTACACGAAGGAGGAGGGTAAGGTTGCCATAGTTATCGTCCGTAAGAACGAATCCAGTTATATTCTTCGTATCATCAAGGAGGTTGATAAGACGGCATTTATCTCTGTGGGTAGCGTTATGGGTGTCTACGGCAGGGGTTTTGAACAAATCAAGAAATAGGTTCCGTTTTATAAAAAACGAATTTTATCCGATTTTCACACTCTCTCCAAAAGTGTGATGCCGTCATTAGGTTATATTTGTCAGGGTTGTATCTCTTTTATATAGTTTCGTCGCTGGAACTAAAAAAGAGTAACATGAAACTGACAGTATTGATCCTTTTACTGGCCTATGTGCCGCTTTTTATCATCCTGGCTTACCTGACGGATTATTGGAGAAGAAATCGCAAGAGTGAAAAAGCAGAGGAGAGGGTCTATCCGGATCTGAGTGAAAGGCTTCCGGAAAAGCCTCGCATGCTGTCTGATGAAAGTCCGGATAACTGTGAATTTGAAGATCTCAAGGAGAAATTACTTGACCTTTTTGAAAGAGAGAAGATTTTCCTCAATCCTGACATCAGAATACACGAAGTCGCTTCGCGTCTCTACACTAATAAAACATACCTGTCAAAGGTCATCAGACTCAAAACCAACAAAAATTTTTGTCAACTTGTTCACTTTTATCGTGTCAGGGAAGCTATCCGTCTTTATGCAGACAATCCTGATCTGACCATTTCACAATTGGGCAAAATGGTGGGCTTCAATTCGATGACTACATTCAATACGGCCTTTGGAAGAAACACGGGCTATACTCCTGCCGAATGGTGCAAGGAATATCGCAAAACAATGAGAAATGGGGAGCAGAATGGCAGAAAAAGGCAGATTGCGTGAACTTCTAAACGGCAATAGCCGCATCAAGGTAATGATAAGTCGTAAACGACAAGGTGTATCATATGAAGAGCTCTTCTCCCGAATAGAAGAGGCTATCGTGAAGAAAGAGCTCTATCTTGACAGCAGCTTCTCGAGAACCCTGCTCGCACGCGAGGTGGGTTCAAACAGGACTTATGTTACAAAAGCGCTAAAAACTCATGGAGTGGGGTTCTATGATTATCTCAACCGATATCGTCTGGAGCGCGCCAAACAGATTCTCAGTCAGAGGGAAAACAGCACAATGCTGATGGAGGAGGTTGCCTGTGGCAGTGGCTTCTCCAGCGTGAGGGTAATGAACCACTGTATGGTCCAATCAGAGGGTGTTACTGCCTCGCAGTATCGCAAGAAGATCCTCAAGAGATAATACCCAACTCACGCCCAATTTCGGTGAAAGCGGTTATGCACTTGTCAAGGTGGACAATTTCGTGTCCTGCCGAGAGCTGCACTCTAATACGCGCCTCTCCTTTGGGCACTACCGGATAGTAGAATCCTGTTACATAAATACCCTTATCAAGAAGCTTGGATGCCATTTCCTGTGAGAGCTTGGCGTCGTAAAGCATCACGGCACAAATGGCTGACTGGGTAGGTTTGATGTCAAACCCGGCAGCTTGCATCTTGGCTACAAAGTAGTCGGTGTTGGCGTGCAGTTTGTCCTGAAGGATATTGTTCTCAGTCATCATTTCAAACATCCTGATACCCGCAGCAGCAATCATAGGGGGAATTGAGTTGGAGAAGAGATAGGGTCTTGAACGTTGGCGCAGCATATCGATAATCTCCCGGCGTCCGGTTGTAAAGCCACCTATGGCTCCTCCGAATGCTTTTCCGAGAGTACCGGTTATGATCTCTATTTTTCCATGCAGGTCAAACACCTCTGTGGTGCCACGTCCGGTCTTGCCTACAACGCCAGCAGAGTGGGATTCGTCCACCATTATCATAGCGTTATATTTGTTGGCAAGTTCATATATTTTGTCGAGAGGGGCAACATTTCCGTCCATCGAGAATACTCCATCGGTCACAATCAGACGGTGACGCTGTGCCTGGGCTTTTTTGAGGCAGTTCTCAAGCTCTTCCATATCGGCATTGGCGTAGCGATAGCGCTGTGCCTTGCAGAGACGTACTCCATCGATGATAGAGGCGTGATTTAGTGCATCTGAGATAATTGCATCCTTTTCGTCAAGCAGCGGTTCAAATGCACCACCGTTGGCATCAAAGCAGGAAGCATACAATATGGAATCTTCGGTACCGAAGAACTCTGAAATTTTGGCTTCAAGTGCTTTGTGCAGGTCTCCGGTCCCGCAGATGAAACGGACAGAGGACATTCCGTATCCGTGAGTGTCAAGTGCCTTTTTAGCAGCTTTGATCAGCTCTTTATCGTTGGAGAGTCCGAGATAGTTGTTAGCGCAAAAGTTAAGTACCTCCTGACCGGTGCTTACTTTTATGGCAGCTTGTTGCGGGGAGGTGATGATGCGTTCATTTTTATACAGACCGGCTTCTTCTATGGCCTGAAGCTCGTTTTGCAAATGTTTTTGAAAATCTGAGTACATAGATGTGAAATATCAATTAGTTTTTATTATTTCGCAGAATATTTTAACCGACACATATTTTCGTGCTAGTCGATAGCATCGGTGAATAATATACAAAGATACAAAAAATTCGGATAGTCAAGATGTCGCTAATGCGCCTGTGGCACGAATTTTGGTCACTGAATGCAAAAAACTATTTTTGTTTATTTGGTTTTCGAAAACTATGAAAATGAAAGAAAAAATACTCAGAAAAACTTCTGATTTTCTTATCAGAGAGGGTTGTCGAAAGGTGACAGTTGATGAAATTGCTGCCTACAACGGAGTCTCCAAGAGGACACTCTATGAGTTATTCCTGGACAAAAACGACATAATCGAGCAGACTCTTCTCTACTGCAATGATAAAACCCGTGAATATTATCATGAAGTCTTCAGGAGTTATGATGATAATATAATCAGCGTTGTGCTGGGCGGACACCACTACCGCCCGAACAGCAAACTTGCAAGTGCTTTCCGTCTCTTTGCTGATGCAAAGAAAAACCTTCCGGATATCTATGAGAATGTGGAAAAGGTCATTTCAGAAGAGCATCGTGGAGATTTGCGAAAATTTCTAAGCAAAGGACAGGAAGATGGTTTGCTTCTTCCCGACCTGCAACTTGATTCTCTGGTGACTCTGCTCCCTATGCTCATCAGGCTCATAGGAAGGGTCGAATACAATGCCGATAACCATCTAAGTAATAAAGAAATCTACTATCAGACAATCATCTATTATTTCAGGGGGATTTCTACTGAAAAGGGCAGGATGCTTATTGACGACTATTTGAGTAAAAATAAAATCAACAATATCGTATGAAACGAAAAACTATGAATCTTATGAGATCGGTAGTCTGTATGATGTTGCTCTTTGTCGCCTTTGCGGCCGGGGCACAGGAAAAGATCTACCTTTCCCTCCAGGATGCCCAGGAGTATGCTCTTGAGCACAACCGTACCCTCGAAAACGCCTCTCTGGATATTATGAAGGCAGAAGCTGCCCGCTGGCAGGCCATAGCAAGTATGCTGCCTCAGGTATCTGCGGGTTTGGACTATACCAATATGATGGGTTATAAGATGGATTTTGGTATGATGGTCATTTCCATGCCACCCAGTGCCTCTTTTACCGTTACCACCGCTATCGCGTTGAGCGGAGCTCAGATTGTTTCCACCCAGGTGGGAAATATTTCAAAGCGTATGGCGGATATCTCATACCGCAAGAGTGGACAGGAGATCACAGATCAGGTAAAGATACTCTATTATTCGGCGCTTGTAACTGAGGAGACTCTGGAGTTGCTAAGAGAGAACCTCGAGAGCATGAAAAAGCTCCACAGTATGGCTCAAAGTGCAGTAGATGTAGGGGTCTCCGAGCAAACGGATGCTGATCAGCTCAAGGTGCAGGTAGCCACCATGGAGACCTCCATCAATGCTACCGAACGTTCACTGGAAATGGTCTACAACTCTCTTCGGCTACAGCTCAACCTCGATGCCAATTCGGAAATCGAACTTACCCAGGGACTTCCAGAACTGATGAATGTAGATGCGGTAAGTGACCTTTTCCGCGAGGAATTTGATATAAATAGAAACTATAACTATCAGTTGCTCAAAGCCAGCACCGATCTTGCTAAAAAGCAGATTGCGCTAACCGGATGGTCAGGGGGTCCTACTTTCAGCATTTTCCACCAGTTTGCCAAGAAACACTACTTCAGCGATGAGATGACTATGAATATGACTCCTCCGAATATGCTCGGCATTTCGGTTAAAGTGCCTCTATTCACCAGTCTCAGGAATACCAAATCGGTGCAGGACGCACGTCTTTCTTATCGCAAGCAGCTTAATACACTTGCAGATACTGAAGCAGCCCTGAAAATCCAGCATAGACAGCTGGTTTACAATCTCAAATCAGCTCTTGAACAGTACCGTACTCAGAAAGATAATGTTGAGGTAGCAAGAAGAGTGTTTGAGAATATTGCCCTCAAATATGAGTATGGAGTAGCCTCCGCACTTGATGTGACCAACGCAGGCACCAATCTGATATTTGCTCAGAATAGCTACGTGCAGTCCCTCCTTCAGATTGTCAACGCGCAGATCTCACTCGAACAACTTTTGAACAGATAATAATCAATGAAAAAACATATGAAAATCATCCGTATTTCACTCATTGCCCTGGCGGCAATACTCCTTGCAGGCTGCGGTGGATCGCAGCAGAATCAGGAGGAGACAACCCAGGAACGCGTAGAGCAGGTAGAGACCACTATTATAAGCAGATCAACCATACAGCGCGTAGTGGAGTTCTCAACTACTCTTATGGGATATGAAACAGTAAATATCTCTCCTTCGCTTACCGGTAAAATTGAGCACATATATGTTGAGGTGGGCTCCAATGTGCAGAAGGGCTCTATGCTTGTGCGAATGGATCAGACCCAACTCAATAATACAAAACTGACCCACGCCAATCTGGCGGTTGAACTTCAAAGGATGGAAGCACTCAAGGAGAGTGGCGCCATTTCCAAACAGGTATATGATCAGACCAAACTGGGATATGATCAGACCGCGGAATCCCTGGCATTTCTCGAAAAAAACACTTTTGTCAGAGCCCCTTTTGCAGGTGTTATTTCAGCAAGAAACTACGAGGCCGGTGAGCTTTATAGTGGGATGCCTATTCTGGTGCTTACACAGATAAATACTCTGAAGGCTTTGATAAATGTTCCCGAGACCTATTTTCCCCTTGTGAAAAAGGGAATGAAGATTGATATCAAGTCGGACATCTACCCTGAAGAGTCATTTTCTGGCACAATAGAGATTGTCTATCCCACAATTGATGCCGCTACTCACTCCTTCCAGTGTAAAGTGAGAATTCCCAACGGCAGTCTTAAACTCCGCCCGGGAATGTATGCGCACACATCACTTCCTCTCGGTCAGTCTGAGGCTATAGTTGTGCCCTATCAGACTATCCTCAAGCTTGTAGGATCTAACGAACGTTATGTTTATCTCGAGAAAGACGGCAAGGCTGAGCGAGTATTTGTGCAGACCGGCCAACGTTTCGACGATATGATAGAAATCATCAGCGATGAAATAAATGAAGGCGATCGCCTTGTCTCGGTAGGCCAGGCCAAACTTGTTGATGGAGTCAAACTCAATGTAGTAAAGCAGAACTGATAAAATGAGTATATACAAAACCGCGATTAATAGACCGGTGACGACAGTGCTTGTCTTCGTCGCCGTGATTATCATAGGACTCTTCTCCCTGAACAGATTGCCTATTGACCAATTTCCGGAGATTGATCCGCCCTTCATAACGGTGATGACTACCTATCCGGGCGCAAGTGCAGGTGAGGTTGAGACCAATGTGACCAGAATTATTGAAAACAGTCTCAACTCGATTGACGGGCTGAAAGAACTTACTTCCAGCTCCAGGGACAATATCTCCATTGTCTTTCTCGAGTTTGAATGGGGTACTAATCTTGACGAGATATCCAATGATGCACGCTCTTATCTCGATATGATGAGAGACTATCTCCCTGAGGGTTGCTCTACACCGGTACTTTTCAAGCTCAACACCAGTATGATGCCGATACTCCAGTATTATGTGTTGGCGGAAGAGAGCTATCCTGGACTTGAAAAGATGCTCAATGATGAGGTGGTGACCGTATTAAACCGTGTTGACGGTATTGGTACTATCGGCATTGCCGGTGCTCCGCAACGCTATATCTACGTGGATATAGACCAGGCCAAACTAGAGGCTTATGGTCTGCCGTTGGAACTCGTTGGCAGTGCCATCGGCTCAAACAACCTCAATCTTGCCTCCGGTACTGTTAAAATGGAAAAAGAGCAGTACCATATGCAGGTACGCAGTGAATATATTGAGAGTTCTGAAATCGGAGATATAGTGGTAGCCACCGTTATGGGCAAGCCCATTTTTGTAAAGGATGTTGCTACCATCCGTGATACCATAAAAGACCTCACTCTTGATGAGAAGGTAAATGGCCAGGAGGCGGTCAGACTGATGATTTCCAAGAAGTCCGGAGCCAATACGGTACAGGTCTGCAAGGATGTGCGCAAAGAGATGGCAAAAATCCAAAAGAGACTTCCATCGGATATCGAAATAGGCATTATCTACGACTCCTCCGAAGAAATTCAGAACTCTATCGACTCCTTGAAAGAATCCATCTTATATGCACTTCTTTTCGTGGTGCTGGTGGTCTTTTTCTTCCTCGGAAAATGGAGGGCGACATTTATCATCGCTGTCACGATTCCCATCTCGCTTATAGTGTCATTTATATACCTGCTCTTCGTAGGCAGTTCTCTGAATATTATTTCGCTCAGTTCGCTGACGGTAGCTATCGGTATGGTGGTAGACGATGCTATAGTGGTGCTTGAAAACATCACCAAGCATATTGAGAGGGGTTCTTCACCGCGCGAAGCAGCAATTTATGCGACGAACGAGGTATGGATTGCTGTAATCGCCTCAACACTTGTGATTGTTGCCGTATTTGTGCCTTTGACAATGCTCACCGGTATGGCCGGTATCATGTTTAAGGAGCTTGGATGGATTGTGACCATAGCAATTTCAGTCTCAGCCATCGTGGCTATTTCCCTGACACCGATGCTTTGTTCCCAAATGCTTAAGGCCAATAAAGTTAGAATTGATGAAAAGGGACGTCTTCAGATTGTAAAGCCCAAACTGGATTGGTATGACAGATATATCGAGAAATTCCACAATAAGGTAAGCGCTTTGTATGTAGATCTGCTGCGCTGGTGTCTCAACCACAAGGGACTTACAATCCTTATATCATTAATCTTCTTTGTCGCTACGCTTCTTCCTGCACTTACCGGCAGGATAGGTACTGACTTTATGCCCGAAAGCGATAATGGACGAATCAGCGTCAAGGTTGAACTTCAGCGAGGCACCCGTCTCGAAGAGACCCTTAAGACCGCACGTATTCTTGAGACCAGATTTGGAGAACTAATACCTGAAATTCAGATTATTTCTACTTCTGCGGGAAGCGACGAAGATGCCGGTATTGGGGCTCTATTCTCCTCAACAACCAATAACAAGATCTCGATGACCGTAGTCTGCAACAAGAAATACGATAGGGAAAGGTCGATATTCGAGATTGCTGAGATACTGCGCACAGAACTTGACAGATATCCCGAAATCATCGACTACCAGTGTGCGACGACCACCGGTATGGGAATGGGAGGTGGCAACAAAGTAGATGTGGAGGTATACGGTTACGACTTCGATGAAACGAATCTCTATGCGGAAGAGTTGCTTCAAGCCATAAGGGCCAATATCAAGGGAGCTCGTGACGTTAATATCAGCCGTGATGAGGAACGTCCGGAACTCAAAATTACTGTGGACAAGGAGAAAATCGCATACCATGGACTTAATTCCGCTATGGTCTCTACTTATGTCCGCAATCGTGTGAATGGTCTTTTGGCCGGATACCTCAAAGAGGATGGTGACGAGTATGATATTGTAGTACGTCTTAAGGAAGAGGATCGCAACTCGATCACTTTGATAGAAAACCTAACCATCCCCACAAATACCGGCCGCTCCATCAAACTTAAAGAGGTAGCTGAGATTGAGGAGTACTGGGCTCCGCCCACTATTGACAGAAAAAGCCGACAGCGCTACTTAACAGTCTCCGTAACCCCATACAATGTCTCTTTGGGCGAACTTGCTGCGCAAGTACAGACGGAGATTGATAAAATATCCGTTCCCAGCGGTTTGCAGGTACGGGTTGCGGGTGACTATGAAGATCAGCAAGAGACCTTTGCAGATATGTTTGAGTTACTTATGTTGATTATCCTTCTGGTCTACATTGTGATGGCCTCGCAGTTTGAATCACTTTCCAAACCGGCTATCATTATTATGTCAGTACCTTTCGCACTCTCGGGTGTCATTTTGGCGCTATGGGTTACAGGCATTAATCTTGATATGATAGGTGCACTAGGATGTGTAATGCTTGTGGGTATTGTCGTCAAGAATGGTATAGTGCTTGTGGACTACATTAATTTGATGCGAGATCGCGGACACGAACTCAACGAGGCAATTGCCCTTTCCGGCGAGTCCCGTCTCCGTCCCGTGCTAATGACCGCGGTGACTACCCTTCTGGGAATGCTCCCCATGGCATTGAGTCAGGGTGAGGGTTCCGAGTTGTGGCGTCCGATGGGTATAGTAGTGATAGGGGGTCTCTTGATATCCACGTTAATCACTATGATCATAGTGCCTGTTGTATATGCATTAATGTCGCGCCACGGAGAGCGCAACAAAGAGGAAAAGCTCCGTAAAGATTTTGTTTTTATGCAAATCTCGGCTGACGATGAAACAGCTTAAAAAAGTTGACAGATATGAAATGTGTTTTTATAGTTTTCAATCAGACCAACACGGCACGTGTTGAATATATGCTCGACCAACTCGAGATAAAGGGCTTCACATTTTTTGAAGAGGTGCAGGGTCGTGGTACCTATGGTGGGGAACCCCGTCGTGGTACCCACACCTGGCCTGAAATGAATTCCGCAGTGATGACCGTCGTGGATGACGATCGTGTGGAAGAGCTCCTGCTAACAGTCAAAAAGCTGGACAACCGAAACAAGGAGATCGGAGTGCGCGCTTTCGTCTGGAATATCGAGCAAACCGTATAGTTTTCGAAAAAATTGACTAACTTAGCATTTTATAAACCAATTTTAAATAGACATTTTATGGCATTAGCAGTAAATGATTCCAATTTTCAGGATTTAGTAATGGCTTCAGATAAGCCGGTTGTAGTAGATTTTTGGGCACCCTGGTGTGGCCCCTGTCTCATGATATCCCCTATAATCGATGAACTGGCAGTCAAATATGAGGGCCAGGTGATAATTTCCAAGTGCAACGTTGACGAAAATAATGCGATTCCCATGAAGTATCGTGTAATGAATATTCCTACAATCCTTTTCTTCAAAAACGGAGAGGTGGTAGACAAGGTTGTCGGCGCTGTACCCAAAAAGGAACTTGACAATAAGATAGCTTCACTAATACAATAATATTATGAAACGTTTATCAATTTTTCTTGCAATTCTGCTCTGTTTTGCTGCTGGCACCACAGTTAGTGCGCAGGGCCTGATCATCAAAGGCGGCCTCAATTACACCAATGTTGATCTTGAGGGCAAGAACTTTAAGTTTAACGACGGTACCGGATGGCATTTCGGTGCCGGTTTCCAGACAGCCAGTATGATGGGTTTTTCCCTTCAGCCCGAACTTCTCTACAGTGTTCAGGGCATAAAACTGATTGATGGTGCTGTTGAGGTTCAGAAAAAGTCTTCCTATCTTGAACTGCCTGTGAATATTCAGTGGGGTATTGACCTGATTGCGGCCAAGCCCTTCATAATGGTTACACCGAAGATCGCCTATAACCTTAAGAACTGGGCAAATAGACAATCAGACAACTCGTTGTTGAATCAACTCATTCAAGAAAAAACCAATTTGGAGTTCGGTATAGGAGTCGGTGCTGGTTTGAATGTATGGAAACTTCAGATTACAGCCAAGTATGAATGGAATTTTGGCCATGTAAGCAGTATTGAAGAATATCTCGCTAATGCCAAAGAGGCAAACAAGAGTATAGGCAATCTCCAGATTTCAGTAGGTTTCCGTTTTTAAACCATAAACGTGCTGTATCAGGAGGTGAAAGAGTATCTGGGGAGCGACTGGATCGCTTTCCAGGAACTGTTCAGGAAGAGCCTCCATTCGGAGATGCTCCTCCTGAATCGGATTAATGCCTATATGCTTGAGCACCCGGGCAAACAACTCAGACCCCTTCTCGCTTTACTTACCGGAAGAGCTGTATCCGGTGTTTGTAATGACAAAGTGCTCCGTTGTGCAGTAGCAGCGGAGCTTTTGCATTCAGCCACTTTACTTCATGATGATGTGGCGGACGATTCTCCCACAAGGCGTGGGGTTGCAACGATAATGTCACTCTATTCCCCCACCGTTTCCGTGCTTGTTGGGGATTTTTGGCTCTCCAGAGGTATAGATCTTATACTTATGAAATGTGACAATCAGGTGATCAGCTATTATTCCAACTGCCTTGCCGATCTGGCGGAAGGGGAGATGCTCCAGCTGGAGAAGGCAAGCTCGCTCGATACTACTGAGGAGGATTATAATACCATTATATTCTGTAAGACTGCATCTCTATTTAGAGCTTCGATGATGAGTACGGCCTATTCTGCAGATGCATCAGCAGCGCAGATGAAAGCCATCGAGTCTTATTCTTTCCATCTCGGAATGGCATTTCAGATGATGGATGATATCTTCGATTACTCTCCACGTCTTAATACCGGTAAACCGGTAGGAGTAGATATTCTCGAGAAAAAGTATACCCTTCCTTTTTTCGGTTTTCTTCACAATGCGCCTCACGAGATTTCTTCGGAATTCGTAGAACGACTAAGGCTTCTCGAAGCAAATTCCGGCGAAGAGGAAAAGCAGGCTTTTTCACGTGAGGCAATTGCGCTTGTGGAGCAGTATAAAGGTCTGGATTATGCCTATGACCGCCTTGAGCAGGAGATAGACAAAGCGGTGACTTCACTTTCAGTTCTGGATGACTCACCAGCCAGAGAATATTTGGTTGCATTTGCACGATATATGTCAGTCAGGGAGCACTGACACTCGGTTTATGACTTTTTTAGAGCTTTTTATAATTGCAGTTGGTCTTTCAATGGATGCCTTTGCCGTTTCCGTGGCTAAAGGGCTTTCCGTAGAGCGCCTTCGCCCGCGTAATGTGTTGAGTGTCTCCCTCTGGTTCGGCGGGTTTCAGGGGTTGATGCCTATAATCGGCTTTTTTCTGGGAGTGAGTTTCGCTTCATTTGTGGAGCACGTGGATCACTGGATTGCTTTCGTTCTGTTAGGGTTGATCGGAATAAATATGATGAGAGAGGCTTTTTCCAGGAAAGAGAAGAATGTCAGTCCTGATTTCTCGTTCAAGACAATGCTGGCGATGGCGGTGGCTACAAGTATCGATGCTCTTGCAGTCGGGATTTCATTTTCATTTTTTAATGAAAATATATGGACGGCGGCATTGCTTATTGCAATCACAACTGCCATTTTTTCAGTTATCGGTATTTACGTTGGTAATATTTTCGGAAGCCGCTTTAAGTCAGTTGCTGAGTTTACCGGTGGCCTTATATTGCTGCTTATGGGTGTAAAAATTCTTGTTGAACATATTTGGGTATGAATGTGAAGTGCAATACAAAAGTTTTTGCCCCTAAAGGTAGTGGAGCCGAGCTTCAGATAATGGTCTGTGCTCCATCTGTGGAAAGTGCGCTTAGAACAGCTGCAGAATCCATTCCACAGGGATTTAGCGTAATTGCAGGCCGTCTCTTTTTGGATGAAGTGACAGCTGTGCCCCCTCTTGAGAGACCATTTGAAGCGATATCCGTTGTAAGAGAGAGGCCCCTTGGAGATCATCCCGTTTCCCTTTGGATATGGACTTCTGCACCCTCTCTCGCTTCAGGTTTGCTTGTATGGAGCGCTAATCTGGTTTCGGACAAAGAGGATGTGTATGATCAGACTTATGAGATTTTGCGCAACTATCAGCAGTTTCTAACCTCACAAGGATTGAATATAAGCGACAACTGTATACGCACATGGTTTTTTGTGGATGATATCGACCACAAATATGCTGACTTTGTAAGAGCCAGAAGGGAATTTTTTGACACTGTCGGTCTTCGCAGTGACACTCACTATATAGCAAGTACCGGAATTTTCGGAGTTCCGGGCAACAGGCCTGCCACAGGAGGCGACGTTATGCTGGACGCTTTTGCGCTTAGAGATCCCGAAAAGTGTGCAATACGATATCTAAACGCTTATTCACATCTTTCTCCCACCTCATTGTACGGGGTCACTTTTGAGAGGGGTACGGTCGTAGAGTATGATGATCGCAATCATATCTTCATCTCAGGTACGGCAAGCATAGATTCTCACGGCAAGGTAGTCCATGCAGCCAATGTTGGAAAGCAATGTGACAGGATGATGGAAAATGTCTCAGTTCTGCTTTCGGAGGCTGATGCCACTATGAAAGATGTACAGATGGCTATAGTGTATCTCAGAAATAGTGAGGATTTGGATATAGTCCAACAGCGTCTCTCGTATATTCTTCGCAATATACCCCACACCTACCTGCTCGCTCCCGTCTGTCGCCCTGAATGGCTTGTGGAGATAGAGTGCATGGCCGTTACTTCATTATAGTAATTGTCTTGTAGGATTGTATGTAGGGGCTTTGGTCCCATTCAGGTGAGATAAGATCTTCCTGACTGTTAGTCCTGAATGCCATATATGTGATGGGGATATCCCGCATCAAAAAATATGACTCATAGAAGGTCTGGATAGTCGTAATCTCTTCGGGAACGGAGCCAGGCGAGCCGTAAATGTCTTCACAATGAGTGATTACTTCAAGAGAATTGGTTGCCGCTACTTCCATAGTATAGAAATAGAGCAACCTGCTGTCGGTCTTGAGATGAATAATTCCGCTCTCCTTGAGAATATTGCGGTATCTGGTAAGAAATAATGGATGGGTCAGCCGTTTTTTTGGTTTACCTTCCTGAGGATCTGCAAATGTAATCCAGATTTCCGCCACTTCACCGGCGGCGAAAAGCGACTCGATAAATTCTATTCTTGTGCGGAGGAATGCTACATTGGGAAGTTGGTTATCATTGGCATATTTTGCTCCTTTCCACAGACGCGCTCCCTTGATGTCCAAACCTATAAAATTGCTGTCGGGATACTTTTCTGCCAGAGCTATGGTATATTCGCCTTTGCCGCAACCGAGCTCCAGTACAATAGGACTGTCATTGCCGAATACTTCCCGATGCCAATTTCCCTTCAACGGATGATTACATCTGAGCACCTCTTCCGTACGGGGCTGGATAAGGCATTTGAAAGTTTCATTTTCCTTGAATTTCAGCAATTTGTTTTTTTTACTCATGTCGTCTAAAGAGTCACTCGTTGAAATGGTATGAGAAACCAACTCCCCGGAGCCACTGAGTTGCATCTGTATGGAGAGGTGTCAGGGCGATGATCCATTCTCCTTCGGAGGCCCTTATATTATCTCTGTATGGCCAAATGATATCCACAATGCCAAATCTGCTCTTCCTGAACTCCATTTGGGAATGTTCAGTAAGAGGCAGGGTTATCTTTTCGGTAAAAATTTCACCTCCGGGTGAAGTCGCCTCCACCTCGAAAAAAACGAAGTTCCTTTGGAGCCGACAATCATATCTTATAGCAATGAAGGTAGAGCAGAATGCCGTGCTGTCAGCCACCGGTAGTGAGAATCTGAAAACCGGTATGGAGTCGCAGTCCGGATCCAGACAGACATATCTATAGCCATCGTCCGGCCTTGAGCAAGATCCGAAGAGGATCGTACAAGCAGCCAGCAGTATCAGCATAGTTCTGAAGGTGCTACTGATTCTCGGATGACTCTCTCTTTTCTCCACTTTTATCCCTGGGTTTGCCCTGATCTCTTCTTCTGCCTCCGCCACGTTGTCCCTGGCGGCGCTTACTCTGATCGCCCTGGGTTTTACCTTCACGTGGATCAGTATCTTGCCGGGTTTTTTCATCCTCAGAGCGTTGCTGTTTGTTTCTATCAGATCGTTTTTGCTGTTTCTTGCGTTTGGAGCGGCGTTTCTCATCAAAACGGGAAATGCTATCATCGCCCACTGCACTTACAAAGTCAGTTTCTCGATTGTCCGGTTCCTTACCCTTCAAGGAATCAGGTTTGATACCCTTGCGGTTCATCGCTATTATATCACGCACGCGCTGGCCACTAAGAGGAAATAGATTAATCATACTGTGCTGCTCATAGGAGAAGTACATTAGTCCCTTGAGGATATCATATTTCTGAAGATATGCATTCCCATCCTTAAATTCCAGTGGTCCGCGAACATCCGGGAATTGCTTCTGGGCATCAACATAGAGTGAAGCTTCGTAGTTGATACAGCATTTGAGCTTACTGCATTGTCCGGCAAGTTTCTGGGGATTGAGAGAGAGGTCCTGGCAGCGTGCTGCCTGGGTAGTTATTGACTTAAAGTCGGACATGTATGCGGAGCAGCAGAGGGCTCTGCCACAGACGCCGATGCCTCCAATGAGTCCCGCTTCCTGACGGGCACCGATCTGTTTCATCTCAATTCTGATGTGGAATTCTTCTGCAAAATCCTTAATCAACTGCCTGAAATCCACTCTTTCATCTGCGATATAGTAAAATATGGCCTTTGTGCCGTCTCCCTGAAATTCCACATCACCTATTTTCATATCAAGTCCGAGGCCTGCGGCAATCTGACGTGCACGGATCATCGTTTTGTGCTCGCGTGCAATCGCCTCTTGCCATCTTTCAATATCAAGAATTTTCGCTTTACGATAGATACGTCTGAATTCGTATGTGGAGGGATCTATATTGTGACGCACCAACTGACGTCCAACCACGGGGCCTTCGAGAGTGACAATTCCTAAGTCGTGGCCTGTAGGAGCCTCCACCACCACCAGATCACCGGTCTTGATAAGTTGTCCGGAAGTATTCTTGAAGATGATTTTACGGGTATTTTTGAATCTTACCTCAAATAGGTCCTTATAGCGTTCCTGAGAGATTCCCTGCATCCAGTCAAAATCAGAAAGTTTGCAGCAACTCGGATTGTAGGAGGTGCGTAAAGAGCCATGTGCAGTCCTTTCGACTTCACATCCTCTTGCACAATCATATATTTTGTTTAAGTCTTTTTCTTCCATGATTACAGGTATAGTAACAAACGGTTTGACAAATCGCAGAATGTCAGTTTGGAATTGGTGTTGCTTTCGATAGCCGATATCGTGCGGTCAAAAGCTGAAAGGGCTTTTTCGTAAAACCCGGGTCTGATACGGGATGCCAGGTCGCGGATTTGACTCTCCTCTTGAGGAAGCGCCTCCGCAATTTGTTCCAGACCCTGCGAGGTCATATATAATTTTCTTATAAATCTTTCACTGTAGAGGCAGAATTCTTTCTGCTTCTCCCTGCCCATATCTGAGAGTGTTTCCCAGATGGCAAAGGTATCAATCAATTTTTTGGAGATACCGGCCTCAATAAGTCCGGTCAGCAGGTCACGATATTCAGCCGGATCCTGTGACGTGAGCTGAGGGTGGCTTTGACGCTGCTCCTCGGTCAACGGAGGTATCTCTATGAGCTGGCATCTTGAGCGTATGGTTGTAAGGAGCTTCTCGGGGGCCTGTGATACCAACAGGAAAAGTGTGCCTGCAGTGGGCTCTTCGAGAAGTTTGAGGAGCTTATTGGAACACTCCTGGTTCATTTTTTCGGGAAGCCATATCACCATCACCTTGTAATCGGCCTCAAAAGAGCGTAACATCAACCTTTCGATGATACGTCTAGCCTCATGAACACTGATGTTGCCGCTCTTATTATCAATACCTATAGCTTCGTAAAGGTCTTGTTCCGTAAAATAAGGATCATTCAGCACGAGTTCCCTCCAGTTTTCGATAAAATAGTCGGAAATCGGTCGTCCTTTTTGACTTTCCGCCACATCCTTGGAACTATTGACAGGAAATGCGAAATGCAGGTCGGGGTGGATAAGCTTCTGAAATTGATTGCAAGTAGGGCAGGTACCACAGGAATCTACGTCGCTTCGGTGCCGGCAGTTGACATACTGACCAAGCGCCAGGGCAAAAGCAAGACCTCCACCACAAGGTTCCTCTCTGAAAAGAATGGCGTGAGAGAGCCGTTTCTGCTCAACCATCCTTATAAGATTTTCCTTGAGTGCCTTATCTCCTATAACATCTCCAAATCTCATTCTGCGTCTCTTGTTGGTCTAAACTACAAAATTACAATCATTTCGCAATTTTTGCAATCAAATTCCAATCTCAATTTATAATTCCTGTTAGCCAGGTAAAGCGGTTCCCTGACAGAAGCAGCTTTTTTTCTACCATCCGGATGTTTATGGCAGAGTCCGAGTTCATATTTGATACAATACTTTGTTCGCATTACTTGCACTCCTTCAGGAGCTTCAATTTCGTAAGCCGGATCCACCGATTGTACTCCACACTTCAAATAGAGTTCCTTGCTGAGATGGTTGGAACAATTGGCCAGATAGCTCAGATGTTCTTCGGGATATTTGGCTGCCGCTTGAGTAACCATATCATCAGCCGGTATCCTTTTGCTCTCTTCCATTCTGCGTAGAGTAGCCTCTTTAAGCGCCTCAGCAAGTTGGCGTCTGATGCCATTGAGCACGGAAGTTTGATAAAATCGTATGATGTCAAAACCCACATTTCCGAGCTTAAAAATATATTGCCCGGAATTTTTGCTTAACTGCCTTGAAAGAGTTTCCAGAGCTTGTTCCGGTTTTTCTGCCTGAGGATTATCGTCCTCAAAAGTGAAAGTCGCCTTGTCGCGGCAGCTGACAGCCTCGAAGGTAGTTACTCCTGCTTTAGAACTGTAGTTGATGGTAGCCTCAATCAATCGTTTAGGCATATTATTCTCCAACTCTTTCTCGAAAGCAGTGTTGAGATTGCGGTAGACCTTCATACCTTTGGTCAATGCGGATGTATCTTTGATGCGTACACGGTTACCTTCGCACACATCCGCCCGAAATCCGGTGATTTCTCCCGAAGGGGAAACAACCGCCAACCCGTCACCATTCTTGAGCTCTTTGTCGTGGGAGATGGTAATCCAATTGCCTTTGACGGATTCAATCTCTCCCAGGTACTCTCCCATAGATTTAGCTCCGTCAGAAGAGGCCCAGAGATCCCTTCTCCCATCAATGAAACAGGAAGTGTAGCCACGATTGAAAGTGGCCTCCATGTCCGGGGTAAATCCTCCGCGAATTTCACCTGCAGATGCTTTGCAGTATTGCGGATTGCTGCTAATAAATTCGTTAATTATGTGGCGATACTCCTTCACTACATTCTTTACGTAAGAGGCGTTCTTGAGCCTTCCTTCAATTTTAAAGGAGGTGATGCCTGCCTCAATCAGTGCGGGGATGTGCGCACTTAAATTCAAATCCTTTAGTGAGAGCAGCGGTCTGTTTCTGACAAGTACCTTGCCATTGCTGTCCACCAGATCGTAGTCTGACCTACAAGCCTGGATGCAGGCTCCGCGGTTGGCGCTACGGCCGGCAAGATGTTGACTCAGATAGCACTGTCCACTGTAAGAAACACAAATTGCTCCATGGATAAAGAATTCAAGGTCGCAAGTTGTGCTAAGTCTTATTTCCTTAATTTGTGCAAGTGAGAGCTGGCGTTCCAGGATCAGCCTTTTAAAACCGAGAGAGGAGAGGAATTGAGCTTGTTGCGGGGTTCTTATGTGTGTTTGGGTGGAGGCAAAAAGAGGCAGGGGAGGTCTCTTCATTCGGAAAATGCCCAGGTCCTGCACTATGAAAGCATCTACACCGGCATTGTAAAGTTCCCAAAGGAGTTTTTCGACAGCTTCAAGTTCATCATCATAGATAATAGTATTGACTACCGCATATACCTTCGCGGAGTATCTATGTGCATAGTCCGCAAGTTCTCGTATATCCGAAACGGAGTTTCCTGCAGCCTCTCTGGCCCCGAAAGAGGGGCCTGCTATATATACAGCATCGGCACCACAGTCTATCGCTGCAATGCCGATACTTTTATTACGCGCCGGAGCGAGAAGCTCAAGCTCTATTTGCATTTAAGGACGGTTATCTGATATCTTGCAGCTTCACCCCATTTGGGATCCTGTGCAATTTCCTTGAAGTAACCGCAAGCTTCTCTGGTCTGGCCGGCACCGATTAGGGCTGTTCCAAGTTGATATACGATCTGAACTCTGTCTCTTGCATCGGGGCTCATTGCGAGATATGCCTTGAGTGCCTCTGCTGCTACAGTATTTTGTTTCAGACCGAGAGCTGAAAGACCGACAATCTTCTGAGCGTTGGCGTTATCACTAAACTCAATGGATCTCTGAGCATTTTCCATAGCACCTTTGAGGTCTTTTGCTCTCTGGCAGGCGACAGCCTTTTTAATGAATACGGTTGAAAGCTGTCTGTCAACATTATCTGCAATGCTCTCATCAAGTTCTTTTGCCTTGAGGAAGGCTTCTTCTGCAGCGTCAGTATTGTCGGCCGCGTTAGCAGCTTGTCCCATACGGAAATATGCGTTGGCATTATTGGGGTCTACAGCTATTACATCTTTGTATGCCTCATAAGCCTCGGCGAATTCCCTCGCGGTTAGCAAATCGTTGGCAATTCCCATAAGTTGATTGATCTTGAGTTGAGCGAGAAGGTCATTTGCCTCGAGGAGTACTCCCTCGTTCTCATATTCGGTAGCCGTTTCCGCGGCCTTTTTGATCTTTACTATAGCGTCGTCTATATTACCATCTCTAATCATATCCTTGCCCAGCTTCAGCATAAGTTGCGGTATAACTGTTTTACATTCGGTAACGATTGCGGTACCCTCTTCGCCAAGTTGCAAGGCCATATCCATAGCCTTCTGGAAAAGATCCAAAGCGGCACTCTCGTTGCCCTCCTGAAGTGTCATACCTGCATTGTTGAAAAGTTCTGTTGCCTGACCAAGATCCTGAGCCATTGAAACGCCCATTGTAAAGAGGGCAACAAAAAATGTAACAAAAATCTTTTTCATCATATATTGTAATTAAATTCGTTTACTAATCTCTATTGCATAAATCCGGCCAAAATTAGAAACTTATCTTTATTTTTGCAAAAAAAATAAAATGTACCCTTCAATAATACGGATAGGCGACATACTAGTTTCTTTGGAAATCCTCACCGAATATTTTAGTTGTGATTACGAAAAATGCGGAGGTATTTGCTGTATTGTGGGCGATAGCGGCGCACCTCTGGAGGAGACGGAAGTTGATATTCTAAAAGCGGAATACCCGAACTATGCAGCCTGGATGAGTGCTGAAGGACGTGCTCAGGTAGAGAAGAAGGGTTTTTCAGAGATAGATATGGATGGTGATCTGGTAACACCGCTTATCGGTGACAGAGAGGAGTGCGTCTATACCAGGTTTGAGGGCGCTAACTGCTTTTGTGCCATAGAGAGGGCATTTTGTGCCGGAAGGTGCGATTTCGCAAAGCCGATATCCTGTCGCCTCTATCCCATCAGGGTTTCCAAACTATCAAGTGGATTAACTGCGTTAAACATCCATCGTTGGCCAATCTGTGACTGTGCTTTCGAAAAAGGCAGAAAAGAAGGGATCCCCGTCTATAAATTTCTCAGGAATCCCATCATATTCAGGTATGGCGAGGAGTTTTATTCCGAACTGGAGTCGGCTGCCAGCACTTTGAGTGCCAGGTCGTAGTCCTCGTCATTCACCACCAGTTTAATAGCCCCGTCATACATATTGCATAGGCCGGGCAGTGATGAATTTTCATTCAGAACCGCTGCGGTTATACCTTCGCTTTCAAGTAACCCTTTGGCAATGTGAGCCAAATAGGGTTCCGTGTACCTTGCAACTTCTTTCATTTTTGCTGTTCGTTATAATTAGGCCTCGTTTGAGGTATTTTCCTCTTCTCCGCGCGTAATGCGGTAACTGATGGCGCGCAGTATGCGATCCACATCCTTACGAAATCCATCAACCACAATAGGGTCCTGCGTCAGATCGAATTTTATGGCATCTTCATACATTCTGGTAAGGCGTGTCATCGCCTTGCTGTGTCTGAAAATAACCTTTTCATCATCTTTTTTATCTACTACGTATCCTGCATCCTTGAGTGTATCTTCGATAGTATCTGCATACTTTGAGTAATCACCGTTGAGGTGAAATTTTCTTTTGACAAATCCCAGTGCGGGGTATATAGCAGCTACCAGCAGAAAGAAAATGACCAGTTTAGGCATTGCTCCCTCCCGGAAAAGTCCCGAAAAGGTAATGTCGGGATTCTTGGCATGCTGCCATAGGAATAGTAAACCCACTATGATGAAAAATAGAATCAGGAAATAGATTAAGTACTTTATAGAGCGGATAAGATACTTCATAGCCATATTGTTTAGTAAATAATGATTTGTTTTGACTGTTTTCTGCAAATTTAATACTATGTTTCAAAAAAAGGAATTATTTTTGTAGCATAATAAGGAAAACCACAAAACAGTTATATGATGAAAAAAATTGTAATCACATTATCCGTTGTGGCAGCAGTCCTTCTGGGAGTGCTGGTATTTGTTTGGGTAAGCAAACACAAATTGGTTAAGGACCTTAATCTCGAAAAAGAGGACCTTACCACTGAACTGGTTGCCCTCCAAAATGATTATGCCACCCTTACCTCCATCAATCAGGCGATCAACGACTCGCTTGATGTAGAGAGAGAAAAGGTTGGACAGCTAATCGAGCGTCTTCAGAAGACCGAGGCTACCAACAGGTCTAAAATTCGTCAGTACGAAAAGGAGCTCGGCACGCTTCGTTCCATCATGAAAGGCTATATCGTCCAAATAGATTCTCTCAACACCCTCAATACCGCTCTGCGCCAGCAGGCGACGGAAGCACGTCAAGAGGCTGAGGAGAGTCGTAAGCAGTATGACGAGCTGGTAACCACCACAGAGGCTTTATCTGCCAAGGCATCCGCCGGCGCAGTGGTAAAGGCCAGGGGTGTAGTACTTTCGGCTATCAATGCCTCCAACAAGGAGACAGACCGCAGCAGTCGTGTGGAGAAGCTTCGCACCTGCCTCAGTCTGATCGAGAACTCTATTGCAGAGAAGGGACCCAAGATTATCTACATCAGAGTGAAAGGTCCCGACGGTATCCTGATGACCGGCGATCAGCAAAGGATCTTTACGGTTGATGGTGAGGAGATGATTTATTCTGCTTCACGCGAGGTTGATTACCAGGGCGATGAGGTAGAGGTTTGCATCTACTTTGCCAGTGGCCAGGGTTTCGTGAAGGGTATCTACAATGTTGAGGTTTACTCTTCAGAAATCAAACTTGGCAGTGCGGATCTGCTCTTGAGGTAGAGCGCTGTCATGGCGGGCATCTATATCCATTTGCCTTTCTGTTCCTCTTTTTGCCTCTATTGCGATTTCTATTCGGAGATTAATGGCAGAGTACAGCACAGGCGCTATTTGGATGCCCTGAAGTCCGAGATTTCGGAAAGAGTCGATTTTTTTGCAGGAGTGTTCCCCGATACCATTTACATGGGTGGGGGCACTCCTTCGCTTTTGGATGCTGAAGAGATCGCAGATCTGGCAGATGTAGTGCGCAATGCGTTTGGAATCAAAATTCTTCATGAGTTTACCCTGGAGGCCAATCCCGATGACGTGACCCCTCAAAAGCTTGAGGGATGGCGTCGTGCAGGAGTCGACAGACTAAGTATAGGAGTTCAGTCTTTTTGCGATGAACATCTTGTCTGGATGCGACGCAGACATACTTCTGCTCAGGCAATTAAGGCTTTCATCAGGGCGCGGGAGGCTGGTTTTAACAATATTTCACTTGATTTGATCTTTGGTTTTGAAGGGCTTTCCGATGAGCAATGGAGAGATAATATTGCACAGCTTACTGCTCTTTCCCCGGAACATGTTTCCTGTTACCAGATGAGCATTGAACCGGGTACTGAACTTGCTTTGCTTGCCGATTCCGACCACTACCACGAGCCCCCTCAAGAGATTTGCGCTGCACACTATTCTATTTTGCAGCAGATGCTTGAGCAGGCAGGTTACCGTCAGTATGAGATCTCTAATTTCGCTATTCCCGGACGAGAATCGATTCACAACTCCTCGTATTGGGAGAGAGTACCCTATCTTGGGTTGGGAGCTTCGGCGCACTCTTTTGACGGTCGCAGCTGCCGTTGCTCGAATATTGCAGATATGAAGAGTTATATCGGGGCAATGGAGGGCAATGTTTCGCTCAAGATAAGAAACGATGAAATCCTGTCGGAGGATGATAAATTCAATGAACAGATAATGCTTGGATTAAGAAAAGTTGCCGGCCTCTCTCTCTCCTCTCTTGAGAATTCGAGACTGGCAAAAATAAAACCGGTGCTCGAACATCTTACGAGCACCGGAGATATAATATCTGAAGGCGACATTATCCGAATTCCGAAAGAGAGATTATTTGTCTCGGATGGGATAATGCAGCAACTTTTTCTCTAGACTATTCCGTTTGCTTTCAAGTAGGCGTAAATGGCTGTCAGGGCAAACCCTCCCATAAGCACGGTGACTATCACAATGCCGATCACCTTCAATCTTTTAAACCATATAGTATTGCTCAGACCGATGGATTGGAATGCGCTCCAGAAACCGTGAGTAAGGTGGAACCAGATGGCTGCGAACCAGATCAGATAAATGATGGTAATCCATATATTTCCAAAGGTGGCGGTCATCAGCTCGTTGGGGTTGGCAGATTCTTTGCCCATCCACTCTGCCAGCTGCATGTCAGCCCAGAAATGTGTTAGGTGTAAAACGAGACCCAGAACCACGATGATACCGAGAACAATCATATTGCGTGAAGCCCATGAATCGGTAGGTGCTTTATTGGGCACTGCATAACGGTTATAGCCTCCACGAGCCCTGATGTTGCTGAGAGTGAGAATAAATGCGTACACGATGTGGATTATAAATCCGAAAGCAAGCACGGGTACCAGAATGCTTACGATGGGGAGAGCCATAAAGTCACATACTTGCCGGAATGTCTCCTCACTGAAGATGGAGGTGAAGTTCAGGCTCATGTGAAGCAGAAGAAAAAGGATCAGGAACAATCCGCTGATGCTCATGATAACCTTTTTTCCGATGGACGAAGTGAATATATTTGCCATAAGTCAATTTTTGTATCTTAATTTGAGAGCGCAAATATAGACCTTTAGTTGTAAAAATCATAATATTTAACTACTTTTGTTAGTTGTAAAAACCAAACAATAGACAATTGTATGAAGTACAACAGGATCTTATTGAAGCTCAGTGGCGAGGCCATAGGAGGTTCTGATGGAGTAGGACTCGATGAAGATGTGATGGCTTGTTATGCCGAGGCTGTTGCTTCCGTGGTACGCCGTGGTGTGCAGGTTGCCATTGTCATCGGTGGTGGTAATATTTTCCGGGGTTTGGCCGGCACGGAACGCGGATTTGATCGGGTTAGAGGAGATCAGATGGGTATGCTGGCTACTGTCATTAACAGTATAGGACTCTCCCTTTCGTTAAGGAATGCGGGGCTTAAGGCGGAGGTTTTCACCGCCACGCCGATGCGTCCTATGGCGAGGTATTATATGCGTGACGAGGTCCTCGAGTATATGGAAGAAGGTGGAGTGGCTGTAGTGGCCGGAGGTACAGGCAACCCTTTCTTTACTACTGATTCCGCGGCAGCTCTCAGAGCCTGCGAACTTGGCGCGGATGCCCTTTTGAAAGGCACAAAAGTAGATGGAGTCTATGACAAGGATCCCAAAAAACATACGGATGCGGTGAGATATCGTTCCATTACATTTGACAAAGTTATTGAGGATAATCTTCGTGTGATGGATCAGACCGCATTCACTCTTTGCAGAGAGAACGATATGCCTGTTGTTGTCTTCAACATAAACGAAGAAGGCGGCCTCAAACGGCTCGTTGCCGGAGAGGAGGTGGGCACGATAGTCTCAAACCATGTTAAAACGATTATTTAATATTCAAAACTGATAATGATGATAGAGAAAGCAAAAGAAATCATTGCTTCGACCAGTCAAAAGATGGCTGAGGCCGTGGAGTTTCTGGACGAAGATCTCAAAACCTACCGTGCAGGCAAGGCCAATCCGGCGGTATTCAACGCAGTTATGGTCAATTATTACGGATCGATGACCCCCGTTCCCCAGGTAGCCAGCATCAATACCCCCGATGCCAAGACCATTATCATTCAGCCTTGGGATAAAAAGATGATTCCTGCCATTGAAAAGGCCATTATGGATGCCAATATAGGATTTACTCCACAGAATAATGGAGAACAGATCCGTATCAATGTACCTGCTCTGACAGAGGAGCGTCGTCGCGAATTGGTAAAGACAGCAAGAACTGCCGGCGAAAATGCCAAGATCAGCATTCGCAATGCTCGTCGCGAAGCTATAGATATACTTAGGAAGCTCCAAAAAGAGGGGATGCCCGAGGATGTGGTAAAAGTTTCCGAAGTTGACATTCAGAAAGAGACCGATACCTATACCAAGAATGTTGACGACTTGCTTGCCGATAAAGAGAAGGAGATAATGACAGTATAATGATACAAATCATCTGCGGACCCTGCAGTGCCGAGTCAGAAGAGCAGGTGCTGGCTACAGCATCTGCTCTTGTTGATATTTTTGCTGGCAGGAAAGATTACCGCCACATAGCCTATAGAGCGGGATTATGGAAACCTCGCACCCGTCCCGGTACTTTTGAAGGGGTGGGAGAGAGAGGCCTTCCCTGGTTGCAGCGAGTGCGCCGCGAAACCGGTCTGAAAGTCATTGTAGAGGTGGCAACAGCAGCCCACCTGGAAGCAGTGCTAAAGGCCGGTATCGATATGATTTGGATCGGAGCTCGCACAACGGCTAACCCCTTCGCAGTACAGGATCTGGCAGACGTCCTTAAGGGAGTGGATATCCCTGTTTTTGTGAAAAACCCCCTCAATCCAGACCTTGACCTATGGCTCGGGGCCGTTGAAAGGCTTGAAATGGCAGGCATTAAAGACATTTCTGTTATTCACCGGGGTTTTTCTTTCTATGAGAAAGGTCGTTACCGCAACGAGCCTAAGTGGCAGGTGCCAATTGACCTTATGCGCAAACGTCCCGATTTGAGGATACTTTGTGATCCCAGCCATATAGCCGGCAAGCGCGAGCTTCTTTACGAAGTATCGCAGATGGCAATGGATCTGGGCTTTGATGGACTTTTTATCGAGAGTCACATATCCCCCGACTCTGCACTCAGTGATTCAGAACAACAGATTGAGCCGGGCTCTCTGGCCCGGATGTTCGACAATATTCAAATACGCAGCAGCGTTCCTGAAGACGAAGAATTAAGTAGAAGATTACAGGAGTTCAGGGCACGCATCGATTCGCTCGACGACAACATTTTGGAAATACTTGAACTCAGAATGGGAGTGGTAGATCAGATAGGCGAACAGAAGCGGCAGAGCAATATTACTATTCTGCAGCAACAACGTTGGGAAGAGATTCTTGAGAAGACACGTAGCGGTGCACTATCCCGTGGCCTCGATCCGGAATTTATAGAAGAACTTTTCAAGCTTATTCATATAGCTTCTATAAAACGCCAGGCATAGGGTTAGTTCTGAGTATGGAGTATTTAGTTCTGAGTTAGCGAGTTTTGATATTTGAGTTACGATTAAATTCTGAGTAAAGGCTTAAGAGTGAATAGTTTGGGAAAATTATAAATTTACATGTGCAATTGGTAATAAACAATGAAGATTATACCCCAAAGGGCAACGATTTATATCCAATAACTAATATTTCACGTCCATATTATCAATACTAAATACCCACAACTTCATACTAAAAAATTTACTCAGAACTCGGAACTCAGAACTCGAAACTCCAAAATCCAACCCTCCGATGCATTGCAGATGAAAAATATTTAAAAAATATTATTATTATTTACAAATTATTTCCTATCTTTGGCATTGCCAATTGTATCGAAAAAAGAGCATTAACGATTAACAAGAAGATTAATAATAAGTAACTTAAAACAAAACATGATGAAAAAAATGGGTAAATTGTTGCTAATGGCGGCTGTGCTGCTTGTTACAACATTCTCTGCTAACGCCAAGGCTGACAAGGTTGAACTCTGTGAAGGCAAAATTGTAGTGGCTGTAAAAGACATTGCTCCCAATGCGGATCTTACAGGCCTGGTTACCAACTACACCATCACAGTAGCTCCCGACGTTATCGAACAGTGTACTGCGCTGATTCTGACTCCGGCTGTAAGGGATGCTGATACCAAAGCCAAGAAGGTTGTCGAGATTCTGGTCATCAGCGCTCCCGGAGAAAGGTATCGTAGTATGTGGGTTGAAGAGCAACTCTACAAGGTATGCGACCCCAACCGTGTAAAATTCTACACTGCGAAGAAGGGAGAATACCTCACTATCGAAACAAACACTCTTCTTCCCTATGAGGAATGGATGGATGACGCCAAATTTACAGTGACCACACAGAAGGGCACTTACAATCCCGATTGTATTGAAAACTTGTGCGGTACCGAAGAGGTTTGCGATGTTCCTTATCTCAGCAAACCGCTCGTAGTTGATCCTCTCTGGACTTCAGTTACTCCCGTTTTGGTTGATATCGACCCTATCAGGGCTCTCAAGACCAAACTTTATTATCCTGTAAATGTTTCCAGGTCTGTTGAGTCTTATCTCGAGAACCAGGATGCTCTCGCACTTCTGGGTACACTCAATCAACCTAACTTTACAGTTGCAAGTATTCAGATCGGTGGTTGGGCATCTCCTGAGGCAACAGTGGCCTACAATCAGAGACTTTCTGAAAGACGTGCTGCTACTCTCAAGGGTATCATTGCAGGTAAATACGACTTCCCCGAGAGCATTTACCTGGTATCCGGTAATGGTGAGTACTGGGATGATGTGATTGACTTTATCGCAACTACCGATGATCCTACTGTAAAGGCTTCGAAGGATGAGCTCGAGGCTGCAATAGCAAACAATGCCAACCTGGACGCCAGAGAAGCTGCTATAAAGAGAATTGACAGGGGCAGACCCTACAGAGTGATTTTTGATCAGGTATATCCGAGGTCACGTTTTGCTGACTGTACTGTTTCATACCAACTCAAGGGCTTTAACAGAGAGCATGCTATGGTATTGTTCAGAAATGATCCTTACCAGCTCACAGAGAACGATTACATCCAGCTTCTCGCAGTTGATCCCGATCCCGAGGTACTCGAAAAAGCCGTAGAGATCTATGACAACGAGAGTCTCTATGCAATTGCTGCAAAGGCTGAAGCTGATGCCGGTAACTATGATCAGGCAATAGCATACTATGAGAAGGCCGGTGATTCAGACGAAGTTATGAACAACATTGCTTGCTGCTACCTCCTCAAGGGTGACTCCAAGAATGCTCAGAAGTATCTTGAAAAAACCAAGGGTCTGGATGTTTATGAAGGCAACCAGAATGAGTTGAGAAAAGTAGTTTTGAACAACAAGTATTTTAACTAACAGTTCACTACTCAATTTAAAGTGATTTATGCTGCCCGGCTTTGTCGGGCAGCATTTTTTTATATGATATTGCCAAACTCCAATTATTTCGTACATTTGCAACTCCAAGGCAATAGCCCCATACCTGGCTCAGGTGGTGGAATAGGTAGACACGCAGGACTTAAAATCCTGTGGGCAGTGATGCCCGTACGGGTTCGATTCCCGTCCCGAGCACAAAAACCCCTCTTAATCGTGTGATTTCGAGGGGTTTGATTTTATATAACAAAAAAGTTGTTTTTTGCGTAACTCACACTAAGAGATTATTTGAATAATTTCTTGCAAAGCATTGGAATGTCGGAAATGGGAGTGACGGTGATGCCACCTTCCGGACGCTTTGCAAAAGAACTTTCTTTGTTGTATGAAGAGATGAAAATCTGTTCAAATCCGAGTTTCTCGGCCTCAGCAATACGTCTTTCCACCTGGCTGACAGGGCGAATCTCACCACTCAGTCCCACTTCTGCAGCAAAGCAAATCTTCGGACTGATATAGAGATCAAAATTGGAGGAGAGAATTGCGGCAACTATAGCCAGATCACACGCCGGGTCGCTGACTCTCAATCCTCCTGCAATATTGAGGAAGACATCTTTGGCAGCAAGCCTAAATCCTGCGCGTTTTTCCAGCACAGCAAGCAGCATATTGAGTCGTCTGACATCAAATCCGGTAGTGGAGCGCTGTGGAGTACCGTATGCCGCCGTACTCACTAATGCTTGGATCTCAATTAGAAAGGGCCTTGTGCCATCCATCATGGCGCTTACTGCTACTCCGCTCAAATCATCCTTGTGCATAGGCATGAGAATTTCTGATGGATTGGAGACTCCCCGAAGGCCACTGCCGGTCATCTCGAAAACTGCAAGTTCATCGGTGGATCCGAAACGGTTTTTAATGCTGCGAAGGATGCGGTAGGCACCCTTTGTATCGCCTTCAAATAGCAGTACTACATCCACAATGTGCTCCAGGATCTTTGGGCCTGCGATGGCGCCATCTTTGGTGATGTGTCCGATCAGAATTACCGGTACATTGCTCTCCTTTGCATAGCGTAGCAAAACTGAGGCGCATTCCCTTACCTGCGAGACGCTACCGGCGGAAGATTCGATGTTTTCGCTATAGATAGTCTGTATTGAGTCGATGATGAGCAAAGAAGGCTTTACCTCTTTAGCCTGCACCAGGATATTTTCCAGCAGGGTTTCTCCCAACACATAACATTGGGAGTCATCTCCTTGCAATCGTTGGGCGCGGAGTTTAATCTGGACCGCACTCTCTTCTCCTGATACATAGAGGGTCCTGAGTCCTTGGGCATGGAGTGGAATCTGTAGGGAGAGAGTCGACTTGCCGATGCCCGGCTCTCCTCCTATGAGTATCATCGAGCCCTGTACCATTCCACCTCCAAGAATTCTGTCCAGTTCAGTATTTCCAATGGAAAATCTCTGTTCTTCATCAAATTTAATTCCCGTCAGTAGCTGAGGACGTGCCTCCTGTGTTTGTAGGAAAGCACGGTTACGTCCGGAAACCCCGCCCCCGGTGCCGGAAGAGATTTTTGGCTCCTCCACCATAGTATTCCATTCGCCACAAGCGGGGCAGCGTCCCATCCATTTCGGACTTTCATTACCGCAGGAACTGCAGAACCATGCTGATTTTGTCTTTGCCATGATGCAAAGATAACAAATCACTAAAAAATCTTGAACATACCTGAAGATTATCTTATGGAATAGTTAGATTTTTCCTATTTTTGCGAGCAAACTTAAAACCTCAAAAACAGTGATCAGTTTCAATATTGAATACAAGACCCGTTTTGGTCAGCAATTATTTGTTGCGGGGTCACTCCCTGAACTCGGTGAGTGGGATTATTCCCGTGCCCTTCCGATGAGTTACTCGGATGAGGGAAACTGGAAAGCCGAGATTAAAAACCCTTCAGGCATTTTTTCATATAAATATATACTTAAGAGTCCTTCAGGTATTTTGGTTGAGGTGGGTGAGCCCAGAAATATTTCAACCGATACACGCTCCGGTAATATTACATTGCATGATATGTGGCAGGGGAGCAGCGACCATTCCGCTTTTCTTTCTGCTCCCTTTGCAAATGTCTTTTATAGGAGGGAGAGTCTAAAGGCTCCGGTGGAGTCAGATTATGCAAAGGAGCTCGTTATAAGAGTGACTGCGCCTCTGGTTCAATCAGACGACTCAATCTCTATTTGCGGTGAGTGCGATGCTCTCGGAAACTGGAATCCGCTTAAAGCTCTGCCCATGCGTCCTATCTCCGGATGCAGGTGGGAGGTAGCCTTGGATGCGTCACTTCTGCCTGAAGTGGTGAGGTTTAAATTTATTAAGCTCATCGGAGAGTCCGCCTGCATCTGGGAAACTTGTGATAATAGAACTCTGGAGGTTCCTGTTCTTGCAAAGGGCGACTCTATTCGATATGAGTGTGGCGTAACCACTTTTCCACCACGTACTCCACGTTTTGCCGGAGTAGCGGTTCCTATATTTTCGTTGCGAAGTGAAGATGGCTACGGAATAGGTGATTTTACCGATATTAGAAAATTGGTGGATTGGGCCACCATTACACAGCAGAGAATTATTCAGCTTCTACCGATAAATGACACCTGGTCTACCGGCACCTGGACTGATTCCTATCCCTATTCGGGAATTTCTATAATGGCCTTGCATCCGATCTATATCAATCCCTCTCTCCTTGGAAAGGTGGAAGATACAGTCAAGGCAAAGAAGTTCGAGTCTGAACGAAAGTCTCTCAATGCTCTCGAGAGTCTCGATTACGAAAGGGTGCTGCGCCTAAAGGATGCCTGGTGCCGTACACTTTTCGAGCAGGATGGCGGTGCATTTATGGAGAAACCCGGGTTCAAGGACTTTTTTGAGGCTAATAGCGCATGGCTTCTCCCTTATGCGGCCTTCTGTGTTCTGAGGGATAAATATGGTACAGCTGACTTTTCCCGTTGGGCAAAATACTCTGTTTATGACCGGAAGAAGGTGAATACACTTTGGAAAAATGTGCGTTCCGGCCGGGAAATGAGATACTATGTATATCTACAGTACCATCTTCATCTCCAAATGCTGGATGCCCGTGACTATGCCCATTCCAGAGGAATTGCTATAAAAGGTGATATTCCGATAGGTATCACCCCCCAAAGCGTGGAGGCCTGGAGTGAACCGCATTATTTCAATATGGATGCACAAGCGGGTGCTCCACCTGATGACTTTTCAGTCAAAGGTCAGAACTGGGGCTTTCCGACCTATAATTGGGCCAGGATGGCCGAAGATGGTTACAGTTGGTGGAAGAGACGTTTCGCCAAGATGGCGGAATATTTCGATGCATACCGCATTGACCATGTTCTTGGATTTTTCAGGATCTGGGAGGTGCCTTCCGATCAAGTGCTCGGCCTTATGGGACATTTTAATCCCGCCATGCCTTATTCCTATGAGGATATGATGTCGCGCGGTTTTGATTTCAGGTATGACCGTCATGCTACCCCCTATATCCGATATTATATGCTTCGCGAAATGTTCGGGGAGAGATGTCAGATGGTACAGGAGACCTTCCTTGATTCAAATGAGTTGGATGTGTTTACTCTCAAGCCTGAATTTTCCAACCAGAAACTTATTGAGGCCTGGTTTGATGGCAAAGAGGATAATGATCTCAAGGATGGCATAATGGCACTTGCAGGAGAAGTGCTCTTTGTGAAAGATCCTAACAATTTCGGATGCTTCCATCCGAGAATATCCGCCCAATATACTTATAGTTACAAGGCGCTCTCTGAAGAGGAAAAATCGGCATTCAACCGGCTTTATGATGAGTTTTTCTATACAAGGCACAACGAATTTTGGCAAGATGCGGCAATGCGCCGACTGCCTCAGTTGATTACTGCCACTAATATGCTCACTTGCGCTGAGGATCTCGGTATGATACCTGCTTGCGTACCACCGGTACTGGAACAGCTCAAGATACTCACGCTCGAAATACAGAGAATGCCTAAGGAAGTGGGTGTTGTTCTTGGCAATCCTGCGCACTATCCCTATCTCTCAGTATGTGCTACCGGTACACACGATACCAGCACACTCCGTGGCTGGTGGGTTGAAAGGTATGGAGAAGATTGCCCCAGTCATCATTGCGAAGATATAGTGGACAGCCATCTCCACTCTCCGGCTATGCTTACCATATTGCCGCTTCAAGACTGGTTTTCCCTGGATGACAGCCTGCGTGTAGAAGATCCGGAAAGTGAGCGCATCAATATTCCCTCCAATCCCAAACACTACTGGAGGTACAGGATGCATATTACACTTGAGGAACTTTTCGCCAAATCACAATTCAACTCACATATCGCACATAAAGTGATCCTCAGTGGTCGCTCAGAAAGATAATCTATAACACATAACTATGACAAAAAGCACTTCTACTGAAAAGAAAACCCGTAAGAAACTAGCTATTCACTGGCAGATTCTCATCGGTATTGGTCTCGGTGTCATTTTCGGTATCGTGATGACCAAATTCATCCCTTACGAAAAATGGTCTCCCTATATTAAATGGGCAGGAGACATGTTCCTCAGGGGCCTGAATATGATTGTAATTCCTCTGATCTTTTCATCCATTGCACTGGGCGTGGCCGGAATGGGAGATTCCAAGTCCCTTGGACGTATTGCAGGCAAAATATTCGTATTTTACATAGTAACTACACTGATTGCAGCAACTATCGGATTGTTTTTGGTAAATCTTGTTAAACCAGGAGTTGGAGCCGATCTCAAACTTACCGAGAATGTTACTGAACTGGCAGGAACCCAGGTTTCATTCATTGATCAGATTGTAAATATAGTGCCGGCAAACATATTTGAAGCATTGAGCACGGGAAATCTACTTGCCATCATCTTTTTTGCCATAGTTTTTGGTTTTTTTATCACTATGGTGGACCAGAAACAGCAGACTACGCTAAAGGATATCCTGCAGGCAATCTACGATGTGATAATGAAGATTACACTCTTTATCATTAAGCTTGCCCCTTACGGAGTTTTTGCTATTGTGGCCAATGTGGTGGGTAAACAGGCGGGAGACACAAAAGCCCTGCTCGATATTGCAGGCAGTCTGGGAATATTCGTTCTCATTGTTTGGGGAGGGCTGCTTCTTCATGGTGGAATCGTACTGCCTGCACTTGTCAGGATACTCGGCAAGGTAAATCCCTGGAAGCATATTTCCAAAGTATCAACAGCTCTTTTGACGGCATTTTCTACCTGTTCCTCAGGGGCGGCCCTGCCTTTCAATATCAAGCAAACGCAGGAGTGCGGTGTTTCGAGCAAAATAGCCAGTTTCGCCCTTCCTCTGGGATCCACCGTCAATATGAACGGTACCGCTCTCTACGAGTGTGTAGCAGCCATATTTATTGCACAAGCCTATGGCATAGAACTGACAATAATGCAGCAGGTCATCCTGGTCTTTACCTCTTTAATGGCTGCAATCGGCGCTGCCGGTATTCCCATGGCGGGATTAGTTATGATTACCATCATACTCAATGTAGTTGGTCTGCCTCTTGAGGGTATCGGGCTTGTGTTGGCTGTTGAGCAACTCTGTGACATGCCCCGCACAATGATCAACACCTATGGCGACACATGTGGTGCCGTAATAATTGCCAGAAGCGAAGGCGAAGAACTTACGATTTAGAACAAACCATGTAACTGCGCATCAATCCTGTCGGTGATGGTGCGGAAATGAATAGGATTCTCCTGAAAATTGAGGTTATCCACGTCAATTATCAGGAGATTTCCGTCTTTATATCCGTTAATCCACTTCTCATAGCGTTCGTTAAGGCCTTTGAGATAGTCAAGGCGAATACTGCTTTCGTACTCGCGTCCACGTTTCTGGATATTATTAACCAGATTGGGAATGCTTGAGCGGAGATAAATCAACAGGTCGGGAGCTTTGACAAGCGATACCATAAGCGAAAAGAGGGAGGCGTAATTTTCGTAGTCGCGGGTAGCCATGAGCCCCATCGAATGGAGATTGGGAGCAAAAATGCAGGCATCCTCATAAATGCTACGGTCCTGTACAATCACATCTTCGGATTTGCTGATCTCTACAACATCAAGAAATCTTTTGTTGAGAAAATAAATTTGGATGTTGAACGACCAGCGTTCCATATCGTTATAGAAATCCACAAGGTAGGGATTATAATCCACGGACTCGTACTTTGGAGTCCAGCCATAGTGTTCGGCAAGCATCTTGGTGAGTGTAGTCTTGCCACTTCCGATATTTCCTGCGATAGCGATGTGCATAGCTCCTGATAAAATTGCGTTATTGACAAAAATACAAACTCTTTTTCGTATTTTTGCAATTATTCGTACAAATCTCTTATTATGGTCAATTATAAATGTTTCTATTTTAATGAATTGAGAGTGGGATGCTATCTTATTTGGGATGACACCCGCGAGTGTGTGATTGTAGATCCGGGATGCAAGGATGATAATGAATTGGGACGCTTGGAGAAGTTTGTTGAAGAAAACTCCCTCACTCCTGTCAAAATCCTCCTTACCCATGGCCATTTTGATCATGTAATGGGCGTGCAAGGCGTTGCCGACAAATGGGATCTCAAGGCTTATATCCATCCCAGTGATCGCAATTTTGCCCTTTCGGCCCACGAATCGTGCAGTTATTTTGGTTTTAATATGAAGCCCATAACTTGCGAGATGCTCAATATCTCTGATAATTCCACTATAGAATTCGGTACAACCAAATTTAAAGTTCTCCATACACCCGGTCATACCCAGGGCTCTGTTTGTTTTCATTATAAAAAACAAAAACTCCTCTTTTGTGGTGATACACTTTTTGCAGGGAGCATCGGGCGCACGGATCTTCCCGGAGGCAACTATGATCAGTTGATAGAGAGCATTACTCAGAAGCTCCTCTCTCTGGACAGCGCTACAAGGGCAATGCCCGGCCATGGTCCAGAAACTACCATAGGATACGAATACTCTACAAACCCCTTCCTCGGTTAATGTTATGGGCGGAGGCACCGACTATATTGAAATTACCGGTGCGAGGGTCCACAACCTCAAGAATATTGACCTGTCAATTCCGCGCAACCGGCTCGTAGTAGTGACAGGACTTTCAGGTAGTGGTAAATCCTCCCTGGCGTTTGATACCATCTATGCGGAGGGACAGCGTCGCTATATGGAGACTCTATCCGCTTATGCACGGCAATTTATAGGTATTCTCGAGAGGCCTGATGTGGATGATATCAAAGGTCTGAGTCCCATAATTGCTATAGAGCAAAAGACTACCGGCCGCAATCCCCGTTCGACGGTCGGCACTATAACCGAAATATATGACTTCTTCCGTCTTCTCTATGCTCGTGCAGCGGATGCATTTTCGCCGGAGAGCGGAAAAAAGATGATACGCTATACGGATGAGCAGATTACCGATCTTATCATAGAAAACCACAAAGAAGAGAAAATTCTGTTATTGGCGCCTCTCGTAAAGGGACGCAAAGGCCATTACAAGGAACTCTTTGAACAACTCATCCGTAAAGGATACAGCCAGGTGCGCATCGACGGAGAGATGCAATGGCTCTCCGATGTCAAGCCACTCGATCGCTATAAGGTCCATTTTGTGGAACTAGTGGTGGACAAACTAATTCCCCGTGAAGAGGAGCGCAAACGAATCAGAGAATCGGTGCTAACTGCACTACATCAGGGCAAAGGTTCTCTGGCAATTCTCAGACTGGAGGATAATTCCATTGAGCACCTGAGCCGCCATCTGATTTGCCCTGAGAGTGGACTCTCCTTCGCGACACCGGCTCCTCACACCTTCTCGTTCAATTCTCCACAGGGTGCCTGTCCTCACTGTAAGGGATTGGGTACCATCGCTACCGTTGATATCAGCAAGATAATTCCGGATCTCTCCAAATCTATTGCCGGTGGGGGAATCGAGAGTATCGGAGCACTGAGGGACAATACCACTTTCAGATATTTGGAGGCTATTGCTTCCAAATACGGTTTCTCGCTGCATGACCCCATCAGTACTATTTCGGAGGATGCGTTAAATCTTATCCTCTATGGTTCAGATGAGCTCCTGAGGATAGGCAAAGGCTCCAATATGGAAATGTCCTCTTTTCAGGGGATATTGGCGCTGATTTATCACAACCATGAGGAAAGCGATCAGGTTTGGGATAAGAAAGAACTCTTTGTGGATGAAATGGTCTGTCCGGTGTGCAATGGCACGCGACTCAAGAGTGAGTCTCTCTGTTTCCGAATAGATGATAAAAATATTGCCGAAGTGGCCCAAATGGAGATCGATACCCTCTATGAATGGATCTGCGGACTTTATCGGAAACTATCCTCCAGGCAACAGCTCATAGCTGAAGATATTCTCAAGGAACTCAAAGACAGAATAGGTTTCCTAAAGGAAGTAGGACTGGACTATCTTTCTCTTGATCGCACTACACGCTCGCTTAGCGGCGGTGAAAGTCAGCGTATACGGTTGGCTACCCAGATCGGTTCCAAGCTGGTCAATGTGCTCTATATCCTTGATGAGCCCAGTATCGGTCTCCATCAGAGAGATAATCTAAAGCTCATTAATTCCCTAAAGGCGCTTAGAGATGAAGGCAACTCCGTGATGGTGGTGGAACACGATCAACAGATGATGGAAAAAGCAGATTGGTTGATAGATCTCGGTCCAGGCGCAGGAGAGAAGGGTGGAGAGCTACTCTACAACGGTCCTCCTGCAGATATCGCCTCCGGCAGTCGTCAAAGCCTCACAATCGATTATCTACTCGGACGTAAATCAATAGAGATCCCCTCTGTTCGCCTTAAAGGCAATGGGAAACAGATAACTCTAGTAGGAGCCAGCGGCAATAATCTTAAAAATGTCACTCTCAATCTACCCTTAGGTCTATTTGTGGGCATCAGCGGTGTAAGCGGCAGTGGCAAATCTTCGCTTATCAATGAGACCCTGATGCCTATTCTCAGCCGCCATTTCTACAGATCCAAATATAAGGTGATGCCTTATGAATCGATACACGGAATCGAAAATATCGACAAGATTATCGAGATCGACCAGGCTCCTATAGGACGCTCTCCGCGCAGTAATCCCGCTACCTATACAAATGTGTTTACTGACATTAGAAGACTATTCGGAGAGACTCCCGATGCAAAAATCAGAGGCTTCAAAGCCAACAGATTTTCTTTCAATGTAAAGGGAGGCCGATGCGAGGTTTGCAAAGGAGCCGGGGTACAGGTGATAGAGATGAATTTCCTGCCCCCTGCCTATGTTACCTGTAAGGAGTGTAACGGGCTGCGTTATAAGCCGGATACCCTCGCGGTCAAATATAAGGGAAAGAGCATCAACGATGTTCTCAATATGACCGTTTCCCAGGCTTATGATTTTTTTGAAGCGATACCTTCCATATCACAAAGGCTCCGCACACTCAAAGATGTGGGGCTGGGATACCTTAAACTAGGGCAACAGAGTACTACCCTCAGCGGTGGTGAGAGCCAGCGTCTCAAACTTTCTGCAGAACTTGCCAGAAGAGATACCGGCAATACCCTCTACATTCTGGATGAGCCAACGACAGGACTTCATTTTGAGGATATAAAAGTGCTACTCAAGGTACTTCGGCGTCTGGTGGATCAGGGAAATACGGTAGTTATCATTGAGCACAATCTAGATGTACTCAAATCAGTCGACTATCTGATAGATCTCGGTCCGGAAGGAGGCAAGGCGGGAGGTCAGATTATTGCTGAGGGCACTCCGGAGCAGGTAGCTGCTTGTGCTGCTTCCTATACGGGTGGTTTTCTTCGTGAAGTCCTTGGAGTGAAATAATCCTTTGTTTCCTTTGTTAGCGTGGTCTCAACCATACTGCAGGATTCTGCTTTGTGGTTCCCTTCCAGATCTGGAAATGCAGTTCCGAAGTATTGCCCTCTTCGTTGAGGATGCCGATCGGTTCCCCTGTAGTCACTTTGTCCCCGTTTTTGATACTCACCTTTTTCAGTTTGCAGTAGAATGTAAAGTAGTTGCCGTGCTGGACAAGTACGCACTGGTTATAACCCGGCATCATGATAATCTGTTTTACAACTCCGTCAAATACGCAAAGCACTTCGGCATTTTTTGAAGTGGAGATATCGATGCCATTATTTTCCGGCAGTTTAAGATTCTTATAGACAGGGTGGTAATGGACACCATATTTTCCAACTACGACTCCTTTAGCCACAGGCCAGGGGAGTTTACCCTTATTTTGCTCAAACATCCCTGAAAGAGTGTAGTCAATTGGTGTTTTTTCCTTTTGTTGAGTTTTGACGGTTTTGCTGAGTATGCTCTCTATCTCGCGGTTGAGTCTTTCCACCTGCTGGCGTTTTTTCTCCAGTTCGCGCATTTGTTGTTTGCGACTTTTGGAAAGGTTGTCGGCTACCTGACGGCTCATGGTCTCCTCGCGAAGTAGCTCTTTGTACTCCTTTTCGCGTTCAGCGCGAGTAGCCTCAGCTTCCTTTTTCATATTTTCGAGTTCTTTCTTCTCGAGTTCGAGTTGTGCCTGTTTTTCCCTAATCTTGATCCCTTGCTCGTTGACTATATTGGCAAGGTTTTTCAGGTATGAAAACCTGCGGTAGCCCTGTCCGATACTTTCGCTGGCGAAGAGGTACATAAACCACACTTTTGTATCGCGGTTTTTATAGGTATTACGAACCAGGCGTGCGTAATAACTCTCGAGAGTGTCGATTTCTCTCTGAAGGGTTTGGATTGAGCGGGTTTTGGCGTTTATATTGCGGCCAATCTCAGCGATTTCCTTATCGATGCCTTCAATGATGGTTTTTCGGTTGGATATTTTTTTTCTTATGAGAGTCAGTTCCAGAGTGCTGGCTTTCTCCTTTGAGAGTATCTCCTTAAGCTGGCGGTTGATAAATTCGATCTCCTCCTCAAGCCGCTTTTTCTGCTCTGACTGGCGTGAAACATCTTGTGCAGATGCTCCCAGAGAGAAGAGTAGCAGTGAGACTATGAGTAGGAGCCGCTTCATTGTTATCTTCCGATTTCGGCCTTCTTGGTTTTAATTTTCTCCTCGATACCAAGAGTATCATCGAGTGCTTTTGCCTGATTCCAGTAGACGAAGGCGAGGTCATACTCCTTGAGTGCAAAGAGCACATCACCGTAATGGTCCATAATTACAGCACTCTCTTTACCTCCATAGAGCATTGCATGCTTGAATATTGCTTTGGCTTCAATGTCCTGCCCGAGCAGGTGCAGGATCCAGGCGTAGGTGTCGAGATAGGTAGGATTATCCGGTTCCTGTTTGATGGTGATTTCACTCATCTCCTTGGCCTTTTTAAGCTTTTTGCCCTCCAGAGCGAGGTAATAGGCGTAATTATTCAGGGTTGGCGCATAATTCGGATTGGTCTTGAGTACCTTTTTGTAGTGCTTGTAGGCATTTTTGCTATCTCCATTCTGGTGATAAAGATCGCCCAACATTGAGTTGGAGAAGACAATTATTGCACTGTCCTTCGGTGCGGATGCTGCGATAAGTTTGAAGTCCCTGATAGCCGATTCATAGTCTTCCTTCAGGCTGTATGCTATACCCCGAAGCTGTACTATGTCAAAATTATAGCCGAAACGTTCAATCACGCGGTCACATGTGGGTATCAGTTCATCCCACAGTTTTTGGTAATAAAGCAACATCAGGTATTGCATGGCAACTTCAAGATTGTCCGGATGATTGTCGGCATTCTGCTTCATCAGTTCGATAGCATAGTGGGGTTTATCCATTCGGTAGAAAAACACTCCTGCCATTGTGGTGATACCCTCATCTTTCGGGTGTGTCGTATATGCGTCCAGCACCATTTGCTCCGTCTCCTCCGGAAACGCCATCACAAACTGTGAAGACTCAGTCAGATTGTTGAGGTATTCGGATTTGAGACGGGGAGAGATCGCCGGATCCTTCATAAACACGCTCATATCCTCAAAATAACGATCGTACTGTCTGAGTGCCTGGAAAACATGTGCACGACCGTAGTATGCCGGAGAATACCCCTGGTCAATATCTATAGCCTGGTTATAATAGAACATTGAGAGAGAGTCGTTGTAAAGCGAAGCATAACGGTCGCCGAGCATTGTGGCCATTCTCGGACTCTGACAATCCTGATAATAACTCTCAAGATAATCGTAGAGTTGTTTGTCAGTATAATTGCCTTGTTTGCTCATAAGGTCCATTCTGGTAAGGCCTATCATCTCATTCTTACCTATTTTGCCCTCTATTTTATCAAGTGTAGCAAGAGCCTTTGTGATATCATTTTTGTTGAGGTAAGCATTGATTGCCGTAAAATAGAGCTCGCTCTTTTTAGGGAAAGCCTCAATCAGTTCTTCAAGCAGCAGAGTGGTCAGTTCGATCCTCTCCGTTTCGGCGTAGAAGAGTGCAAGGGAATATTTGTACCAATAGTTATTTGGATCAATGGCGAGAGCCTTTTTGAATTCTTCTTCCGCCTTGGCGTGAGTATTTTCGCTTGCCGAATAGATCATCGCCAGATAAAAGTGTGCAGCATCATTGTCGGGATTGGCCTTTATCTCGTTGATGAAAAGTGAATGAGCCTCAGCTATTTCACCCATCTGGTAAGCTTGCAATGCATCAAGATAGGTGTGTGACTGTGCTATACACAGCAATGGAGCAACGATTAATGCAAAAATTAGCAGAAATTTTCTCATCTTTCTCTACATTTCTTTATATTGTACGCAATATGCAAAATTAAGTATAAATGTTCAAACAAAAATCACTCCAAAGATATTTTGCACCCGATGCAACATTTTGTGCTATTTTTGCATCTATATAATGAAACAGTCAATGAAAAAGCAGTCGGCTTTAACTGATACTGATTTAAATGATCTCATACAGAGGTGTTTGAGGAGAGATGTCATAGCTCAGAAGCGCTTGTACGACACTTTCGCGCCAAAGATGCTGGCTTTGTGTATCAGATATATGGGCGACCGTGAAGCTGGGATGGATGTCTTGCAGGACGGATTTGTGACGGTTTTTTTAAAGCTCCGTACCTACAAGGGTGAAGGTTCTTTCGAAGGTTGGATGAGGAAGATTTTTGTCAATGAAGCATTGATGGTACTTCGTAAAAACGATGCACTTCGTTATGCAGATAAAATTGACAATGTTCCTGCGGCATCTATAATGCAAAGCAATGACGATGCCGTTTCCAGGATGGGAGCAAAAGAGCTCACCGCACTCATTGAAAGTATGCCTCCGGGGTACCGTGCGGTCTTCAACCTAACCATTGACGGGTTTCAACATGACGAGATCGCCCGGATGCTGGGCATATCTTCAGCATCATCCAGGTCGCAACTCTCGAGAGCCAGGGAATGGCTGCAGAAAAGAATTGAAGAATTATATTGAATGAACGAAAAAGATCTATACAAACTCTTGCAGGAAAAGCTTGATGCCAGCGTTGAGATGCCTGATGCGTCTGTGTGGGATGGTATCCGAAGCAAGATGGCACGCCGCCATAGAATGATGGTGGTACGTCGCGTTTCGTTCATTTCGATTGCAGCCGCAGCAGTATTAGCTGCCGGGTTGTTTATATTTAGGGGAGATGAGGTTACTACTTTACCTTCCACCCCTTCAATTATGGCCGAGAGCATTCTTCCTGAAACGGAGACTCCTGCTGATCAGGATGTGATACCCATGACTGAACAAATTGCCGGTATTACCTCTTCAGGCGTAACGGCTCAGCAGGTAAAGCCCATTTCCCGTCCCACAACACCTGATTTAGATAAACTTGCGGAGATTCCGCCGGTGATATCTGATGAGGTTGTTAAGGAGAAAGTGGTTGCAGATATCGTTGTATCAGACAACAACTTAGTGGCAGATCAGGTAGTTGTACAAGAGGATAAGCCTGCTACAGGTCCTGAAATCCGTGAATGGGATGAAAAAGACCTTGATGCTATTCTGGGTACAGAAGACCCGGTGCACCGGAAATTCAAAAAGAACACATCATTATTCGCTATATCTTCCAATATATCACAAGTTGCATCAAAGGATGGCTTAATAGCTGATCTTGGACCGAAATATGCCCCGTCGGAATTAGGCACCCCTTTTGAGTCCCAGAGCATTATCCCCTTTGATGATGAACCGCAGTTTGACATACCGCTGTCGTTCAGTCTCCAGTTCAAACAAGCCATAGTGCCGAGATTATATATCGGTACTGGTCTTGTTTATACCTATCTTCATACGCAGTACAGCGCTATGATAAACATGGAGCAACAACCCAATGTCTCCAGCCAGCTTCATTACCTCGGCATTCCGCTTCATCTCTCTTACAATTTTGTTGACCGTCCAAGGTTTGACGCATTTGTGTCAGCGGGCGGTATGGTGGATAAATGTATTATGAGGCGTTATGTCTATGGCAGTACGGATAGACGTGAAAAGGTTGAGGGTGTACAGTGGTCGTTAAATGTTGGTCTGGGTGTAGAATACTGGTTTGTACAACATGTAGGTATTGCCTTCAAACCGTCGGTAGCCTATTATTTTGACAACGACCAGCCACTCAGCATCCGTACTAATCAGCCGATACAGTTCAATCTTGAGTTGGGCTTGAGATTCAGGATGTAGCGTAATATTCCATACATAATAAAAAACAACCCCTTTGGGTTGTTTTTTTATGATATAAGTTCTGAGTTCCGAGTAAGGAGTAAGTTGTTAGTTGTCAGTTTCTAGTTTTGAATATCTCCGAACACTTCAATACTGCCCACTACACACTGCCCACTACACACTGCCCACTACACACTGCCCACTACACACTGCCCACTACACACTACACACATTACTCTTCATACAGTAGATATGGTCTTCTTTGCTCTTTAAAGTAGGCGACATCTTCAGCCCACATTGCTTTAATCTCTTCGGCTGAGGCTCCGGACATTATCATTTTTCTTACATAGTCTTGGCCTATGAGCAGTTCAAAGAACGAACGGAAGAAATGTGAGTCGAGGTTGAGGTTATTGTATGCGTCGATAAGATATTTGAGGTTGATGCCTTCAACATTGATTTGCTCTATTGACGGCTCTGTGCGAAGATCCACTCCAAAACACTCTCTGTCAAGTTGAGGAGGATTTTTAGCTCCATCAACGCTGCGCGGTGTAAATGAATATTTGTATCCTTTCATATTGGGGTGACCATACATCTGGAATGCCTTATCGGTACCACGCCCAAGACTTACCGGAGTTGCCTCGAAGTAGCACATCGAAGGATAGAGATAGATCGAACGCATATCGGGAAGGTTGGGTGAGGGTTTTACGGGCAGCACATAGCGAGACTGGTGTGTGTAATTGGTACACTTGATTACGGTAATATCGCACTGGATGCCGTCAGGCAGCCATTTCTCGCCATTTATCATCATGCCCAGCTCGCCAAATGTCATACCGTGTGCTACAGGTATAGGCAGGTATCCAACTGTAGATTTGTATTTCATATCGAGAATGGGACCGTCAACGTAGAATCCAATCGGATTGGGGCGGTCCATTATGATCATCTTATTGCCGTTTTTGGCGCAAGCTTCCATTGCTTTTGTCATAGTAGTGATGTAGGTATAGAAGCGACAGCCCACATCCTGAAGGTCAAAGACCATTATATCAATCTCATCCATTGTCTCTTGAGTAGGATAGCCCCCTTTGCCGTCATAGAGTGAACGGATGGGAATTCCGGTCTTTTCATCCACGGAACTGCTTACCAGTTCTCCGGCATCGGCATTGCCTCTGAAACCGTGTTCAGGCGAGAGAATGGAGACTACATTTACCCCGTAGGAGAGGAGAGTGTCGAGCAGGTGAGTGCCGTTGGAAAGGATACCGGTCTGGTTGGAGAGCAGGCATACCTTCTTTCCTTCAAGCAGAGGCAAATATTCGTCAAGAGACTCGGCTCCTACCAGAATTTGCTCCTCAGGTGAGGCTGTGCCCGTTTCATCGCTCCGGTCGGCTTTAGGAGAGCATTGGCAAAATGAAACTGCAAGCATGACTGCTGCAATGGAGAATATGAATTTTTTCATAATAAAATGGTATAAAGTATTAGAATAATAGCCTTCTGGTATCAGCGTCATCCACAAGAATAGTGACCTTTAGGGTCTCCTCCGGTAAAAGTTCCTCTATCATCTCGGGCCACTCTATAAAACAGTATTCTCCCGAATCAAAATACTCGTACAAACCTATATCCATAGCTTCGGATAGTCGGTTGATGCGGTAAAAGTCAAAATGGTATAGAGGATTTCCCTCTGCATCGGCATATTCGTTGACAATGGTGAAAGTTGGACTATTGACAACATCATATACACCCAATTGACGGCATAAAGCTGTTATGAATGTGGTCTTTCCCGCCCCCATAGAGCCGTAAAATGCGATTATCCTATTGTCGCCCGCCTTTTCAAGAAAAACGCGTGCAGCTCTTTGAAGGTCGTCAGTGCCGTTGATGATAATTTCAATCATAAAAATTGCCTCTGTCCAGATTGCGAAATTGTATCGCTTCGCTGATATGCTGCAAAGATATAAAATTATCGCCATCAATATCTGCAATGGTACGGGACAATTTGAGGATACGGCTGTATGAACGGGCTGAAAGATTGAGTTTATGTATAACATCCCTGAGGAAGCGTTTCTGCTCTTTGCTAACTTTACAATAGGTGTTGAGTTGCTGTACATTCATCTGGGAATTGGTGAATATTCCTTCATTCTTGAAGCGCTCATACTGAATCTGTCGTGCAGCCATCACTCTCTTAGCAATAGCTTCACTGGGTTCTTCTTCACCCTCGGCAATAAGGTCGTCGCCACTTACGGCTTTGACAAAAATGTGCATGTCGAGGCGATCCAACATGGGTCCCGAAATGCGGGACATATAGCGCATCACGGCTGATTGCGTGCAGGTGCATTTGTGCGAATCATCACCGTAATAGCCGCAGGGGCATGGATTCGTCGATGCAATCAGCATAAAGGAGGCGGGATATTCCACTTTGTAGCGTGCTCTGGAAATAGTTACTTTTCCATCCTCCAACGGCTGGCGCAGCGCGTCCAGTATAGTCTTGCTAAACTGGGCCATCTCATCGAGATACAGTATGCCGTTGTGGGCAAGAGAAACCTCTCCGGGAGAGGCGTTTTGTCCTCCACCTATTAGCGACACCAGACTGGCACTGTGGTGCGGATTTCTGAAAGGACGCTCCAGCATCAGCCCTCGCTTGCCGGTACGATTGCCCGTAATAGAGTATATTTTGCTGGTCTCGATGGATTCATCCTTACTCATTTGTGGCAGTATCGAGGGTAGGCAGGAAGCCATAAAGGTCTTTCCGCTGCCAGGTGTACCAACCAGGAGAAGATTATGCCCGCCGGCTGCAGCTATTTCAAGTCCCCGTTTGGCCAGTCTTTGTCCTTTTACATGCTTAAAATCCTCTGAATAGTGCGGTCTGTCGGACTTTTGTGGGTTGCGTACCACTAACAAATGGGAGCAATTATCCTCGCGCAGTATATCCAGCACCTCATTTAGTGTACTGACTCCATAGATGTCGATTTCCTCTACATCTGCAGCCTCTAAAGCCGATTCCTTAGGAAAAATGCACCCTTTGAATCCCATTTCTTTGGCGTGTTCGGCAATTGGAAGTGCGCCTGTGACATTGCGGATGCGACCATCCAGTGAAAGTTCGCCGAGCATAATATATTGGCTGGATCCTGGCAAATAGACCTGTTCCGATACTGCCAACAGTCCGATAGCTATGGCCAGATCGTAGGATGAACCCTCTTTACGAATATCGGCGGGTGCGAGATTGAATACCAGTTTGCGTCCGGGGATCCTGTATCCGTAAGTTGAGAGGGCCGTAGTTACGCGCAGCAGACTCTCTTTGACTGCATTGTCCGGTAGCCCAACCAGATGTATCCCAATACCATTCGAAAGATCCACCTCTACTGTCACCGTCACTGCCGTTATTCCTATGCAGGTGGCACAATAAGTCTTGCACAACATTTATTTACTTCTTTTTTGTAATCGTTTGGTCCTGAGTTTATAGTGGCAAAAATAGGTTGTGATGCTGCTCCGTGCAACCTGGAGCCGTTTATACGCATTTAAATGTTAAAATTTGTGGAATTTCGGAAAAGTGACACAAATCTCTATCTGAAATCAAAAGTTTTGCACACTATTGCACTTGTCAGATGAAAAATCTATTTTTGTATGGTGTAATCCGCTTGCAAACGGGTACAATTGTTTCAAACCATTTTCAAACATTTATACATATGGAAAAAAAGAAGAACCAGCTTTCCCGCCGCGAAGCATTGAAACTTTTCGGTACCGGTATTATTGGTGTGGCTATGGCTACAACCGGCATCAGTTCCATTTCAGCTCGTGAAGTAGAGCCTAAAGAGCCAATGGTGGCCAGACGCAAACAAAAAGGGACTTCCAACATGGCTCCTCTTTTGGGATTCGGGATGATGCGCTTCCCGACCCTTTCCGACAAGTCCATCGATGAAGAATTGTCACTCAAGATGATTGACTATGCCTACAAGCACGGAGTCAATTATTTTGATACAGCCTTCAATTATCATGGCGGTACCTCGGAGATATTTGCCGGTAAGGCACTTAAACGTTATCCGCGTGAAAGTTTCTATCTGGCGACCAAGATGCCCGGATGGATGGTCACCTCCCTCGATAAGGCTAAGGAGATTTTTGCAACTCAGCTTGAGCGTTGTCAGGTGGATTATTTTGATTATTATTTGCTCCACTCCATAAGCCGCGAAGCGGATTATGTGCGTGTATATGAAGAAATAGGTACCCTCGACTATCTCATTGAAGAGAAGAAGGCAGGTCGAATTCGCAATCTCGGATTCTCTTTTCACGGATCAAACGAGTTATTTGACAAGATGCTCGAAAAATATGACTGGGACTTTGTACAGATTCAGTTAAACTACCACGATTGGGATCAGATTGATGCCAAATATCTCTACAAAAGGCTCGAGGAAAAAGATATTCCCTGTATAGTAATGGAGCCTATCCGTGGAGGAATGCTTGCCAAGCTCAATCCTGATGCCGAAACGGTGCTGAAAGCGGTGCATCCCGACAAGAGTATTGCATCCTGGGCTTTGAGATATGTAGCTTCGCTGCCGGGAGTGCTCACTATATTGAGTGGTATGAGCGCGATGGAACATGTGGTGGACAATGTTAATACTCTCTCCACCGAATTCCAGCCACTTAACGATGAGGAGCGTGTGGCTCTGGACAAGGCTCTGAATATCTTCCTGAAGACACGTCCAATCAGATGTACGGCTTGTAAGTATTGTATGCCTTGTAAATTTGGAGTAGATATTCCTGCCAACTTTATGCATTACAACAAATGTGTAAATGAGAGCAATATCCCCGAGCGCGACAGCCAGAGTCCTGAGGAGTTTGAGCGCAGGAAAAAGATTTTCCTTGAGGGTTATTATGCCATCCCCGAGGAAGCACGTGCCGATAAATGCAGACTCTGTGGTAAGTGCGAGCGCAGCTGTCCTCAGCGCCTGAAGATTGCTGACGAAATGTATCGTATCACAGAGTTTGTAAAATCCCTGCAGTAATTGTAGTCGGTATCGTACATGGGCTTTATCCTTTAGTTTCTCAAAAGCCTTTTCCATTTGCGTTGTCGGTGGGTGTAAAAAGCCTTTGCCCAAAGGGCCACAAATGGGGTTTTCCAGCTGGCGCCGATTTCCACTTCGTCACTATAGCGTGTTGTGCCCTCGTCAACAGGTTCAAGGTAGATTTGATGATTCCAAATAGGAATGTGTTTGTTATTTTCAAGAGTGCTAATGCCGGAATCTTTATCAAAAGAAATTACATCTATCTTGTGGGTGCCGAAGGGAATAAAACCAAATATGTATAATCGAAATGAGAGCTTGGCTCCCTCTTTCCATTTGATAGATTGATTGTCGTCTAAAGGAATAAAGCGAGCAAAAGGTTTGGCAATGTATTGCAATGTTTCAATTTTTTGCAATTTGAGAAATATTTCTTCTTTGTTGGCTGGAAACAGAGAAGATTTAACAATTTTTTTTGTTTTCATAAACAGTTTTTTATCTGCATTTTCCTTTTATTGTCTATTTATCGGTTCCTGTTATTCTAATTTGTAACGTTTCAAATAAATGATTCCTAAAACTAATAAAATTGCAATAATTAGATGTAAATTTGTAAAAAACAATAGAGATGAGTAAAAGTATATGTGATATGCCTATGCCTGCATTATCAGACATAATAAAGGCGAAAAAGAATTTAGAGAAAATAGTAAAACGCACGGATTTGGAACGTAGCAAATCCTTTTCTAACATGGTTGGAGCACAAGTCTATTTAAAACTTGAAAACTTACAATCTACAGGTTCATTCAAAATACGCGGAGCTTACAACCATATCAGCCGGTTAAGCCCTGAAGATAAAGAACGCGGTGTGCTTTGTGCTTCGGCAGGAAATCATGCACAAGGTGTAGCTTATGCTGCTACAAAGTTAGGTGTCAAGAGTACCATTTTTATGCCCGAATTTGCTCCCCCGATAAAGGTTATAGCAACCAGAGGTTACGGAGCCAATGTGATTTTAAAAGGCGATAGTTTCAATGATGCTTACGAGGCGGCTATGGAATACCTTGATGAATCCGGAGCTGTTTTTGTTCATCCATACAATCATCCCGATATTATAGCCGGAGCCGGCACTATAGGTTTGGAGATATTTGAGCAGTTGGATGACATTGATATGGTTTTTGTTCCCATAGGCGGTGGCGGACTTATTTCTGGAATTGCCATTGCGTTAAAAAGCATGAATCCACACATTAAAGTTATTGGTGTTGAGGCTGAAGGTGCACATAGCATGCGGGTTTCACTTGACAATGATAAACTAACGCCTTTTGTATCGGGGAATACAATTGCAGACGGAATTGCAGTTAAGGCCCCGGGTAATCTTAACTTCGAAATAGTCAAAAAATACGTTGATGATGTTGTGGTTGTAAACGACGACCAAATAGCTCAAGCCTGTTATAATTTGCTGCAGCGTGCTAAAAACTTGTCGGAACCCTCCGGTGTGGCCTCTTTAGCCGCTATATTAAATAAAAAAGTCGATGTTGAAAATAAAAATGTGGTTGCAGTTATAAGCGGAGGTAATATAAATACCAGCATCTTGGAGCAAATTATAGAAAAAGGTGTTATAGCAGAAGGTTTAAGGGCCAGAATAGCAGTGTTAATTCCCGACCAAGCGGGTATGCTGAGTAAAATAATCAGCATTTTAGAAAAATTGCGTGCTTCAATCCACGATATTGAACACGAACGTTCCATTACTAACGTTCCGGTTGGACACGTACAGGTTACAATTACCTTCAATCTGCAAGATTCCTCTCAACTTAAAATATTGGGTGACGAACTTAAAGCCAAAGGCTTACCATACAAGATTTTAAGATAAGAAGCTGTTATTCTGTAAATGAATAGGGCTTTTGATAGGAAGCGGACTTTCTGTTTGGCTTATTGCTCATTTCAAATAGCATTTCACCACCTTGGAGAATATCCGAATGTCTGATGAAATGCTTTTCATATTTTTTACCGTTAAGCTTTATAGATTTCACATAAACATTCTTATCGGATAAATTTTCGGTTATAACACTGAATTTTTTTCCGTTTTCCAAATAAATAGTTGCCTCTTGTGTTCTGGGCGAGCCGATAATATATTGGTCGGAGCCGGGACAAACGGGATAAAATCCGAGTGCCGAAAAGATATACCAGGCAGACATCTGTCCGCAATCGTCGTTACCCGATAATCCGTCTATTTTGTTTTTGTACATCCGTCGCATGATTTCGTGAAGACGGTACTCCGATTTCCACGGCTCTTTTGTCCATTTGTACAAATAGGCGACATGATGACTTGGTTCATTTCCATGCACATAGTTACCCATCAGACCCTCTTCGTTGATATCTTCGGTCTTTTCGAAATATTTGGCAGGAAGATCCATAGTGAAAAGCGAATCAAGGCGGCGAACAAATTGTTTCTCGCCACCCATTGCATTTATCAATCCGTTAACATCGTGTGGCACGAAAAAGGAGTAATTCCACGAATTTCCTTCAATAAAACCTTGTCCATGTGTATCCAGCAGGTCAAAATCTTCTTTAAATGATCCTTCTTTGAGTTTCGGACGGGCAAAATGCAAAGAAGGGTCAAATATATTGCGGTAATTTAAGGCTCTGCGGGCATATTCCTGACTAATTTCACTTTTGTTTAAACGGTTTGCCAACTCGTGTATGGTCCAATCGTCATAGCTGTATTCCAATGTGATCGAGGCAGCCGATGAGCTTCTTTCCAAAGGTACATATCCATATTTTTTATAATCGCCCGTACCGTCGAAATAGTTCACATTGGAGCTATTCAGACAAGCTTCCAATGCCAATTCCTTATCAATATCTAACCCCTTGGCAATTGCGTCCGAAACTACTGAAACGCTGTGATAGCCAATCATACACCAGTTTTCGTTTCCCATATGCGACCAAATAGGTAACGCTTTATGAACACTTTGTTTATAGTGATTTAACATCGAGTTGACAAACTGGGTGCTTCGTACGGGCTTTATAAGATTCATTAACGGATGTTGTACACGAAATGTATCCCAAACCGAGAATACCGTGTAGTTGGTTGCTCCTTTTTCAGCTTGATGAATATTGTGATCTATGCCTCGATATCGTCCATCCACATCTTGATAAACGGAAGGGTTTATCATAGTATGATAGAGTGCCGTATAGAAAACATATTTTGTCTCTTCATCGGCTTTAAAATCAATACAGCTAAGTTCTTTTTCCCATTTCCGCTGAGTTTCATTACGTATATCGTCAAAGGATTTTCCGCCGGTTTCAGCCTCCAGGTTTTTCATTGCACCAAGGCAATCCACAGGTGAAAGTGCCACCTGAATTTCGAGAGGCTCACCATCGGAAAAATCGAAATCGAAATAGGCCGTCAGATGTTTGCCAAACATTTCAGGGAAGTTGTCGGTCATATCAAATTTGCGCCAGAAACCGTTATAGAGCACTTTTTCCTTGTTACGACAACCATAGTTTTGAATAGGTTTTGAAAACTTCACGGCAAAATGGGTGTAATTCATTCTCGACCATCCGCGGGTGATACGGTAACCTGTAAGGGTATATTCATCTTCCACGCGCAAGTTTGCCATCAGCACTTTACCGTCGTAATTGTAAATCCCGTAATCCAAATCGAGAATAATATGCCCTGTTTTTGTGTCTTGCGGGAAAGTGTAGCGATGTACCCCTACGCGTTCGGTTGCAGTCATTTCTGCAAGAATATCATAATCTTGCAATAGGACGGAGTAGTAACCGGCTTCCGCTTTCTCACCATCATGACTGAATCGTGAACGATAGCCGCTCTTGGGATTTTCTTCCGTTCCCATATCCAGTTTTACCTCACCGGTCATCGGCATTATCAGTATATCACCTAAATCGGAATGCCCCGTCCCATTGAAATGGGTGTGGCTGAACCCCACAATGGTTTTGTCATCATACTGATAACCGGCGCAATATTTATAAGCATCGGGTTGATAAATACCCTCAATATTGTGAGGAATCATTTCCGTATCGGGGCTTAATTGAACCAAGCCGAAAGGGGCACAGGCTCCCGGAAAAGTGTGTCCCATGCTTTTAGTACCAACCATGGGATTCACGTAATCTAACGGTGAATTTTGAGCAGATAAATGATTTGCAGACATCAATATTATTATAACTAATAAACGAAGAAATTTATCCATATTTTTTCAAATCGGTAATTAAAATCAGACTCCAAACCATAAAGATAGTCAATTAAACGATCTGTATCACGACACTACTGTCCACTAAAAAAGTGGACGATTAAAAATTAAATAAACTTGGTTCACTGTAACCGCAACGTTCATTGACATTATTGATATTTGATCTGTCGAAG